>Ga0310828_1000757_pt1 | contig 26361 bp, 18 predicted proteins | sample WT_ome_3_FD_202242 | JGI IMG/M metagenome (GOLD analysis project Ga0310828, IMG submission 202242) | Sorghum-adapted microbial communities enriched on wild type (WT) sorghum from Joint BioEnergy Institute, Emeryville, California, United... ... | reverse complement strand
TGCCATGGCATCTTCCATCAGGAGCGTCGATCTACGATGCAGGCGATATCGTTTGTGCTGACGGACGTCTCGAACAAAGCCAGGCCGAACTCGGAAAAGCCATCGCCCGCCTGTTGCAGAGCGGGGTGGCGCCGGTGGTGATCGGCGGCGGCCATGAGACGGCGTATGGCCATTACTTGGGCGTCCGTGCAGCGCTTGGGCCGAACGCTCGATTGGGCATCATCAATATTGACGCTCATTTCGATTTGCGTCCGTACGACAACGGGCCGACGTCAGGGACGATGTTTCGGCAAATATTAGATGAAGATAAACAGGTGGGGTATTGCTGCTTAGGGATTCAGCGGCTTGGGAACACGGCAGCGCTGTTTGCGGACGCGGAGAGGTACGGATGCGAATACATACTCGAAGAACAGCTAACGGCGGGAGCGATCGAGGCGGCTTATGAACGAATTGAACAATTTGCCTCGAGGCATGACAGCATAATATTGACCATTTGCATGGACGCGATCAGTGCGGCTGCAGCGCCAGGAGTGAGCGCGCCGTCGCCGTTTGGACTCTCTCCATCATTGGCACGTGCGCTCATTCGCCGAATCGTTTCCCACCCGAAAACAATCAGTGTGGATCTTTGCGAAGTCAATCCGCTCGTTGATGAAGGCGGAAAAACAGTGGCGTTAGCCGCCGCCTTCTGCATGGAAGCGCTTCTTCATTTTCGACGTTTGCAACCGAGGCGGTGAGAAGATGAAATTGGTCATTGCCGAACGGGATCACAACGAACGGGAGGCGATCCGCTGGCTTGTGTCTGCGTATTCACTGCCGATTGAGCAAGTGTACACGGCGGCCACGGTGGAGGAGATGAGGGCGCTTCTAGAGCGGGAGGCGCCGGAGCTATTGTATGTCGAATTAGATATGATTCCGTATGAACAATGGGGGAAAGCGACGTCTTGCATCCGTTTGTTTTGCCAGCGGGTGATTGCGGTGACCGCCGAGGCGACATTCGCGCGGGCAAAACAAGCCATCGATTTACAATGCGTCGATTTGCTTGTGAAGCCGCTTGAGCCCGCCAAACTGAAACAAGCGTTGAGAACGGCGGCTTCGCTTTCCGCTGGCGGTGAACGCCCCCGTCTTGATGCCCATTTTGACGATTATCGCCCGTTATTTTACGAGGACTTTGCTGACGTCTCCTTCCATGTATGGCTGGTGCAAGCGGAACAGCCTTCCCTATCTGCTGAGGTGGTTCGCTTTTTAACGAGCTATCCGTTTCGCCGGCGTGCGCGCGTATTACCGTTGACTCATATGGCGGTGTGCCTTTTTCCCGAGCTGCCGGGCAATGGAAAGGAAGAAGCATGGAAGATGATGCGCGATTGGGAGGAGGAACATCATGAACCGTTGGCGGTGGTCATCATGCCACCGGATGGTCAGCAATCGGTGCGTATGCGCTATCAAGCTGCCCGCCGGCTGCTCGAGACGACATTTTTTATCGGCTACCAGCAAGTGATTGCTCCAGCGCCTGAATATGAACGGTGGCGTGAGTTGGATCCGTTTTTGACGCCGGAAGAGCAACGACAATGGGTTGAAATGCTTGAGCAGTTTGACCACGAGGCGGTCAAACGATGGTTGCAGAATGAATTTTCCCATTGGACGCCGCCGTTTCCGAGCCCAGAGATGGTGCGCACGCGGCTGACGAGCATCTTGGCGCAAATCCGGCGATTTATGAAAACATACCGTCTTGACCACGGCACGATGGAATGTGAGTACATGCGTCTATTTCAAGACATTTTGTACAATCCTGTGCTGTATCGTATCGTCCAAGAATTGATTTTGTTTTTATACCGGCTGCTCCACGAAGCGAGGAGGGCTGAGGAAGGTGCGCGTGTCGACGCCATCGAACGGGGGCTTCGCTATATGGAAACGCATTTTCGCGATCCGTCGCTCACGCTGGAGCGGACCGCGGCAGCAGCCGGACGCAGCCCTGCGTATTTCAGCCATTTGTTGTCGACAAAGCGCGGTGTGACGTTTCGCCAATGGCTGACGAAACGGCGACTCGAGGAGGCAAAGCGGTTGCTTCGACAAACCGACTTGTCTGTGAAAGAAATCGCCGAACAGACTGGGTTTCGGACAGCTCATTATTTGACGCGCGTCTTTAAAGCCGAACTGAACCGGACGCCGACCGCCTACCGTGATGAACAACGGCTCCATCGGTCATCACCGCAGTAGACAGTTTTTTCGAAAGAAATGAACATATATCAAAAGAAATGGACGGATGTGGTATAAAGAAATATGAAATTTCTAAAAAAACGGATCAACTTTAAAAGAAGAGCATCTATCTCCCTCCTCTTGGCTTCCTTCATAATAAAAAGCAAAGAGGAAAAAGAGGGGGATGACGATGGGAAATAAACGGATGGTTCAAGCGCTTTCAGGAACAACGCGGCAAGCGAAAGGATGGATTCAGGAAGCAGCGCTCCGCATGTTAAACAACAACTTGCATCCGGATGTCGCCGAACGACCGGATGAATTGATCGTCTACGGCGGCATCGGTAAAGCGGCGCGCAACTGGGAATGTTATGAGGCGATTGTGGACACTCTTCTTCGTTTAGAAAACGATGAGACATTGCTCATTCAATCGGGGAAGCCGGTCGCGGTGTTTCGCACCCATCCGAACGCGCCGCGCGTGCTCATCGCCAACTCTAACCTCGTGCCGGCATGGGCGACGTGGGACCATTTCCATGAACTCGACAAAAAAGGATTGATCATGTACGGGCAAATGACGGCCGGCAGCTGGATTTACATCGGAAGCCAAGGCATCGTTCAAGGGACGTACGAAACGTTCGCCGAAGTGGCGCGCCAGCACTTTGGCGGCACGCTGGCGGGAACGATCACGGTCACGGCTGGCCTTGGCGGCATGGGTGGGGCGCAGCCGTTGGCAGTGACGATGAACGGCGGCGTCTGTATTGCTATCGAAGTCGACCCGGCTCGCATCCAGCGCCGTCTTGACACGAAATATCTTGACACGATGACTGACAGCCTAGACGTCGCGCTTCAAATGGCAAAACAAGCGAAAGAAGAGAAAAAAGCGCTGTCGATCGGTCTTGTCGGCAATGCGGCCGAAGTGCTGCCGCAGCTCGTTGACATAGGCTTTATTCCTGACGTTTTGACCGATCAAACGTCCGCTCATGATCCGTTAAATGGCTACATTCCTGCTCGTTTGACACTCGAGGAAGCCGCCGAGCTGCGGGTTCGCGATCCGAAGCAGTATGTTGCTCGTGCCAAACAATCGATCGCTGAGCACGTAAGGGCGATGCTTGTGATGCAAAAACAAGGGGCAGTGACGTTTGATTACGGCAACAACATTCGTCAAGTGGCGAAAGACGAAGGAGTCGAGGATGCCTTCTCCTTCCCGGGGTTTGTGCCAGCTTACATCCGCCCGCTCTTTTGCGAAGGAAAAGGCCCGTTCCGTTGGGTGGCGCTCTCCGGCGACCCAGAAGACATTTATAAGACGGATGAAGTCATTTTGCGCGAATTCAGCGATAATGAACGCCTTTGCCATTGGATTCGCATGGCGCAAAAACAAATCAAGTTTCAAGGGCTGCCGGCGCGCATTTGCTGGCTCGGTTACGGCGAACGGGCGAAGTTCGGGAAAATCATTAACGACATGGTTGCTCGCGGCGAATTGAAGGCGCCGATCGTCATCGGCCGCGATCATTTAGATTCGGGATCTGTCGCCTCGCCGAACCGAGAAACGGAAGGAATGAAAGATGGAAGTGACGCCATTGCCGACTGGCCGATTTTAAACGCGCTATTGAATGCGGTCGGCGGTGCGAGCTGGGTGTCGGTTCACCATGGCGGCGGCGTCGGTATGGGCTATTCGCTTCATGCTGGCATGGTTATTGTCGCCGATGGCACGAAAGAGGCGGAAGAACGGTTGGCGCGTGTGTTGACGACCGATCCGGGACTTGGTGTCGTCCGCCACGCTGATGCGGGGTATGAGCTCGCCATTCGCACGGCGAAAGAAAAAGGTATTGATATGCCAATGCTGAAGTAGAAAAGGGGAGATAAGATGCGCCCACTCTTTATCCGCCGCGCTCGCCAACTCGTCACGCTGGCGGGAAGCTCCGCGGCTCCGCTTGTCAGAGAAAAGATGAACGACCTTCAAATCATTGAAAACGGAAGCGTCTGGATCGAGCGGGGGGTGATCATTGCCGTTGGTCCGGACGATGAACTGGCTCACCGATTTGCCGATCGGATCGGTGAGGCGGATGTGATTGACGCCCGCGGCAAAACGGTCACTCCTGGACTCATCGACCCCCACACTCATCTCGTGTACGCCGGCAGCCGTGAACATGAATGGACGATGCGTCTCCGTGGGGCGACGTATATGGAGATCATGAATGCTGGCGGCGGCATTCATGCGACGACAAAAGCGACACGCGAGGCGTCGGAAGAAATGCTGTATGAGGAAAGCAAGCGGCGGCTGGATCTGTTTTTGCTTCATGGTGTCACAACCGTTGAGGCGAAAAGCGGCTACGGTTTAAGCTTTGAAGGCGAAATCAAGCAGCTCGAAGTTGCCAAGAGGCTTCATGACACCCACCCGGTTGATGTCGTTTCCACTTTTCTTGGTGCTCATGCCGTCCCGCCGGAGTGGAAGGACGATCGGGATGGATACATCCGCTTGATCATGGAAGTAATGATTCCTGAGGTCAGCCGTCGAGGCTTGGCCGAGTTCAACGATGTTTTCTGTGAGCGTGGTGTGTTTACCCCTGATGAGGCGCGCCGCATCCTCGAAGCGGGCAAGGCGCACGGCTTGACGCCGAAAATCCACGCCGATGAAATCGAACCGTACGGCGGTGCCGAACTGGCTGCTGAGGTTGGGGCGATTTCGGCCGACCACTTGCTCCGTGCGTCTGATGAAGGCCTCCGCCGCATGGCGGAGCGCGGCGTGATCGGCGTTCTTTTGCCAGGTACGGCATTTTTCTTAATGACCCAGGCCGCTGACGCCCGCCGCTTGATCGACAACGGCGTTCCTGTCGCCCTAGCGACTGACTGCAATCCTGGTTCATCGCCGACCGTTTCACTGCCGCTTGTCATGAGCCTTGCCTGTTTGCATATGCGCATGACCCCGGCTGAGGCGCTCGCCGCCGCCACAATCAACGCCGCCCACGCCATCGGCCGCTCTCACGTGATCGGCAGCCTTGAACCGGGCAAGAAAGCGGATTTGGCCATTTTCAACGCCGCAAACTATATGCAAATCATGTACTATTACGGCGTCAACCATACGGAGATGGTGATTAAGGATGGGAAGATCGTGGTGAATGAAGGCAAGGTATGCATCTGAAGGGGAATAGTCTTCCGTGGAGGTGTTTGGCGACCGGGAGCGGGATGCTTCCGGTTGCATCGTCTTGTGTAAGAAGAACAATGGGGGTGGAGGAAAATGAAAACGGATACAAATGTACCGCCATCCGTACCGACACCAACGCCAACAAGCGGTGCATGGAAGTTTTTCGTCTTTAGTGCCATCGGTATTTTCGTATTTTTTGTCCCGGTGTCCATCGGAGGCACATCATCGATTTTACTCGATCATATTGTTACATGGATTCGCGCGCAGTTCCCGGGACTCGTACCGTATTATGCGCTTATTGTTATTGCTCTTGGAGCGATCCATCCATTCTATAATAAGACATGGAACAAAGACGCGGTCACTGCTGTTTTTTCCATTTTCAAAGTACTTGGCTTGATCGTGGCTGTCATGCTTGTGTTTCAGATTGGTCCGGCATGGCTGTTTCAGCCGGATATGGGGCCGTTTTTGTACGATAAGCTCGTCATTTCCGTCGGCTTGCTTGTGCCGATTGGTTCCGTTTTTCTCGCTCTGCTTGTTGGTTACGGGCTTCTTGAATTCGTCGGTGTTTGGATGCAGCCGATCATGCGGCCGATTTGGAAAACACCGGGCCGCTCGGCCATCGATGCTGTTGCCTCCTTTGTCGGTAGCTACTCCATTGGCCTTTTGATCACGAACAAAGTGTTCAAAGAGGGCAAATATACGGTGAAAGAGGCGGCAATCATCGCTACCGGTTTTTCCACCGTATCCGTCACATTTATGGTGGTTGTCGCCAAAACGTTAGGGCTCATGTCGATATGGAACACGTATTTTTGGGTGACATTTCTTGTCACATTTGCCGTTACAGCCATCACCGCACGGATTTGGCCGCTAAGTCGCATGAGCGATGAGTATTACGACGGCAAGGGGGACCCCGAGCAAAGAGTGACGGGGAACTATATGAAACAAGCTTGGTCTGAGGCGATGAAAGCGGTAGCGCAGTCAAAAGGAATCGGGACGAACATATGGGAAAACTTGCGCGATGGCTTTATGATGACGATGGGCATTTTGCCTTCGATTATGTCGGTCGGACTGATCGGGCTGCTGCTCGCTGAATATACGCCGTTGTTTGATTGGCTGGGGTATTTGTTTTATCCGTTTACTCTTCTCTTGCAAATTCCAGAGCCGTTGTTGGCAGCGAAAGCCTCCGCTATCGAGATTGCCGAAATGTTTTTGCCGGCCTTGCTTGTCACCGAAGCTCCGCTCGTAACGAAATTTATTATTGCCGTTGTATCAATTTCCGCCATCTTGTTCTTTTCCGCTGTCATCCCATGCATTGTATCGACCGAAATTCCACTTAGCTTGCCGAAATTGCTCGTCATTTGGTTTGAGCGGACGGTGTTGACGCTCATCCTCACCGCACCGCTGGCATACTGGCTTCTTTGACAACCGGTTGATGCTGCAGAGAGTGATGCTCCTTGTGTTCAGATGCTTTTCCTACAACAAGAACAATTGTCAGTGAAGGTAGCGACCGTTTGCTCATCATGCTTGTCGGAGCGGTCAAATGAAGCGCACTGAAGATGAAAATTCATCCAGGCCCAAAGACTCTTTCCTTTTTATAATAGTGATTAGCGAAAACAAACAGGAACTAGGAAGGAGAGGGTGTATGGTGTATTTACTCAAGCCCTTGCTCGTGATTGTCATCCTTTTTTCCTTATCCGCATGCAGTATATGGGAAAAGAATGAAAGACAAGTTCATTCCCCTCCGTCTACCGTTAGTGATATTGAAAAACTACCTATAAAAATAGATCAGAACATCATTGAGCGCATCAATTGGGAAGTAAGTCCGGTTTTTCAATCTGGAAATTGTTTGATGCGCGGAGTGCCGAATAAAGTGGGGTTCATTGATGCACCGTTTACAGCCAATCAAGGGAACAAATACATGTGGCATTTCTGGGGGGATTCCATTCCAGAAGGAAAGCTGACAATCGTGGCCGTGAAAAAAGGAAGCAACGATGTCGCCCCTGCGTTAACCGTAGACGGAAAAAGTGTTTGGACAACGTCAGTTCCAGGGAGTCCGAACAATGGGGCGGACGCCCATATTCCATCAAATATGAAACTGAGAGAATCCGGAACATGGGCCTTGCTTATTTATCTCGGAAACACGTACTGGGACTACGTTGTCATCGACGTCCATTGAACGGCGAGAGACTCCTTGATACAAACTGACCCACATAATCAGTGAAGCTAAAGGTGTTACCGCCTCTTTGCCCTGGCTATAGACCGTTGGTGTAAAGGTGGTCAGTGCAAGTGGAAGACAATCATCCACCCCAACGCTTCGTTCGCTTGAGGGTGGATGATTTCGTTTGATCGTACCAGTATGGAAACTCCAAAACTTGTGAAAGCGATCGTAACCATCAATGCTTCAAATATCGTCATTAGCACCACTCTTCAATCGACTATGTCATGTATCGTCAAGAGAATTGATGAACATCGGTTTTGAAAGCCCGTCCACATCATAGACAACCGCTCACATCGTTTCTCGTTGTTGCTTTAACAAATCGCGGATTTCAGTGAGCAGCTCTTCTTCTTTTGTCAAAGTCGGTTCTGTTTCCTCCATCTCTTCTTGTTTTTTCACACGCTCATATAGTTTGTTAATCAGTTTGACAAACAGGAAAATCGAGAAGGCAATGATCAAAAAATCAACGACCGTTTGAATAAATGCGCCGTATTTGACTACCGCCTTGCCGACTTTCCATGATAAGTTGCTAAAATCGATGCCGCCTAAAAGCAACCCGACAAGTGGCATGATGATGTCATTGACGAGCGAGGAAACGATTTTGCCAAACGCTCCACCGATGATCACCCCAACGGCTAAATCGATGACATTGCCGCGGATGGCAAATTTTTTAAATTCGTTCCACATACGAATCCCCTTCCTTAGAATGGTGTTCTTCCGCATTATATCATAAATCGCCACGTGGCATTTCTCCAGCCCAAATCATAGAAAATCCATCATATTTATAGTATTATAAAATATATTAAATTAACGAATAAAAGGGGGATATGCACCGTGGAAATGACTGCGCAGCGAGATGTTCGCGCGAAACAGGCAGCAAACGCCCCGAAAAATCCAACCGCATGGATCATTGCGGTCTCCTGTTTTGTGTTAATCGGCGGAGCCCTGTTCTTATATAGCCGCGTGTCTTGGCAACAGGCGCTTTTGTACGTGCTGGGTGCGTTTGGCGGCTTTGTGCTTTATCAAGCCCATTTCGGTTTTACTTCGGCCTGGCGGAAATTCATTTTGTACCGTCAAGGGGAAGGCATTCGAGCACAGATGGTCATGATGGCGGTGGCAAGTGCGTTGTTTTTGCCGTTGCTGATAAAAGGATCGATATTCGGCCATTCCGTTGCTGGGAATGTGCATGAAGTCGGCATTGCTGTCATGATTGGTGCCTTTATTTTCGGGATCGGCATGCAGCTGGGTGACGGCTGCGCGTCCGGGACGCTGTACCATATTGGCGGCGGTGATACGAACGGTGTCGTCACCTTGATCGGGTTTATCGCTGGATCGGTCATTGCGACGACGCATTTTGATGTTTGGATGCGTATGCCGCACGTCGATCCGATTTCGCTTATTGCTTCGTTTGGTGCATGGGGCGGCTTTCTGCTGCAACTTGTTTTGCTGGCGGTTGTCTATTATGTCGTAACGGTGATGGAAAAGCGGCGCCACGGCAAGCTGTTGACGACACCGCTTGAACGCCGCCACGGATGGAAAACCATTTACAAAGGCCCATGGTCATTGTTGGTTGGCGCGTTATTATTGGCGCTGATGAACGTGCTTGTTCTCATGTTCAAAGGTTCGCCGTGGGGCATCACATCCGCATTCGCCTTGTGGGGAGCGAAGTTTGTCCAGCTGTTTGGTGTCGATCCGACGGCTTGGGCGTATTGGCAAGATGAGGCGAAACGGCAGGCGCTCGCCAATCCGCTCTACTACGATACAACGACGGTCATGGACATTAGCTTAATGTTCGGCGCCTTATTGGCCGCAGCGCTCGCTGGCCGCTATGCGAAACCCGTGCAATGGAAGCGGCCGACGCGCATGACAATCGGTGCACTCATCGGTGGATTGATGATGGGATACGGTGCCCGGTTGGCGTTCGGCTGCAACATCGGCGCGTATTTCAGCGGCATCGCTTCCTTCAGCGTCCATGGTTGGATTTGGTTTGTGTTTGCTTTCCTTGGCAGCTTGATCGGTGTCAAGTTGCGTCCGTATTGCGCATATAAAAACTAGCAATCTTGCATCCCGCTTATACGCGGGATGCGTTTTTCATTTGTAGGGGCTGTATGATACAATAGTAAAGATTGGAAGCAGAGGCGTCATTTTCGAATGGATGCGATGGAAAGGATGAGAGACATGCGAACGAAAGGTTCCATCGTCTGCATCGGCGGGGTGAACGTCGATCGGAAAGCGCGGCTGCTTGTGCCGTTTGAGCTCGGCACGTCCCATCCTGTTGTGAGCACGCAAACAGCAGGTGGGGTGGCGAGAAACATCGCCGAAAATATCGGTAGGCTCGGGCAAAACGTTGCGCTCCTCAGCGTAGTCGGTGGCGACCATGACGGTCAATGGCTCATTGATGCCACGAGTCCATATGTTGACACAAGGATGGTCACACGAATACCGGAAGCGAACACCGGCGCATATACGGCGGTGCTCGATGAGCGTGGCGAGATGGTGCTCGCCTTGGCCGATATGGCGATTTATGATACAGTAGGGAACGAATGGCTGAAGCAGCGATGGTTGAAATTCGGTCCGATTTCTGCTGTCGTGCTCGATACGAATTTTCCGACTGATGTCATCTCATGGGTGATCGAGCAGTGCCGCCAAGACCGCCTTCCGCTTTGCGTCGTGACTGTGTCCGTGCCCAAAGTGAAGCGGTTGCCGACGGTTCTTTCCGGTGTCACTTGGCTTGTCACGAATCAGGCGGAAGCCATGGCGCTTGCGGGGAAACGCCGCCTTGATGATGCGATCGAATCGCTTTTTCGTTTGGGAGTGGAAAATATCGTCATCACGCGCGGGGCTGAGGGCGTCGTGTACGCGACAAGGAAAGGGGAGAGGGGAGCGATTGCAGCTCCTGTGGTCAAGGTTGCCGATGCTACCGGGGCGGGCGATGCGTTCGCAGCTGGATTTTTGTATGGCGTCTTGAACGGACATATGGTGGAAGACGCCTGCCGCCTCGGGATAAGCAACGCGGCTTTGACGCTGCAAACCGCCGAAACGGTAAATCCCGCTTTGACGGAACAACGGTTGCGAGCGGCGTATGAACAGTATTTTCACGAGGGAGGAGAATCATAATGAACGACATCCTTGTTTTTTCTGAAGAAGTGGCCGCAGCGAAAGCGGAACGCAAGCCAATCGTCGCTTTGGAGTCAACGATCATTTCCCACGGCATGCCGTACCCGGAAAACGTCCAAACAGCGAAAGAGGTTGAACAACTGATCCGCAGCCGCGGTGCTGTGCCGGCGACGATCGCCATCATCGATGGAAAGATGAAAATCGGGCTAACGGATGACGAGCTTGAATTTTTAGGCACAAGCCGTGACATTGAAAAAGTGAGCCGCCGCGATTTGCCATATGTCGTCGCAAAAAAGAAACATGGGGCGACCACCGTGGCAGCGACGATGATTTGTGCGGCGATGGCGGGCATTAACGTGTTTGCGACCGGCGGCATCGGCGGGGTACACCGTGGGGCCGAGCGGACGATGGACATCTCAGCTGACTTGCAAGAACTCGCGCAAACAAACGTCGCCGTCGTCTGTGCAGGGGCGAAATCGATTTTGGATTTAGGCTTGACGCTCGAGTATCTAGAGACGCACGGTGTTCCGGTCCTTGGCTATCAGACGGACATCCTGCCGGCCTTTTACTCACGGACAAGCCCGTTTCGCGTCGACTACCGTTTAGACAGCGCAGAAGAAATCGCCCAGTTCATTGAAACGAAATGGGCGCTCGGCTTAGACGGCGGCATCGTCGTCGCCAATCCGGTTCCGCAAGAAGACGAGCTCGAGGAATCGTACATTACTTCCATCATTGAACAAGCGCTTAAGGAGGCAGAAGAAAAGCACATCACCGGCAAAGCGGTCACCCCGTTTTTGCTAGATCGGGTGAAAACATTAACTGAAGGGAAAAGTTTAAAAGCGAACATCGCCCTAGTGAAAAACAATGCTGTTTTAGCGGCGGATATTGCCCGGGCGCTTTCGTAAGGAGTGCTGTGACCAGCGATTCTCCCTGATTTTCGTGATCGCTTCACAGTCGGGGGCTCCTCGCTGATTTCTCAGAGGAAAAGACGGCCCGCCCTGCATGTTTCAAGCAAGGTCGGGCCGCCTCGTTAAAAGGCTACCGCCATGAGGCTTAAGTTTCCATACTGATAGTCGCGGAACAAGACGCGCGGTGCTTGGTTGTGATCACCTGCGCCGTAAGCGATCCAGTATGGTGCGAGGTGCTCGGGGGTCGGTACGGCCTGCTTGGCGTAAGGTGCTTTTTCTTCATAATGGAATACATCCTCACTGCGGGCGGCTGACTCGCGCAGCAGCCAGTCATCAAAAGCAGTCGCCCATCTTTCTGCCTCTACATGCCCTTCCCAGCGAAGCGCCATCAAGTTGTGCACCGTCCCGCCACTTCCGATGATCATCACCCCTTCATCGCGCAACGGGCGCAGCGCTTCGCCGAGCTGGAACAATTGCTTTGGCGTCCACCACGGCACGACCGATGCTTGCACGACCGGGATGTCCGCCCTTGGAAACATGCGGTGGAGCACCACCCATGAACCGTGATCAAGCCCGCGCGTTTGATCGACGGCTACTTCCGCCACACGAGCAAGGTGCTCCCGCACGCGTTCCGCCCACTCGACCGATCCGTGTGCCGGATAAACGATTTCATACAAGTCGCGCGGAAATCCGGAAAAATCATAAATCATTCCATACGTCCCTTCCACTGCTGAAACCGTCGGTTTGCGCGTCATCCAATGCGCCGTAAAGACGACGAGCGCCTTGGGGGACATTCCTTCCCCGAGCTTCTCCAAAAAGGAGGTATACGCATGATCCTCGATCGCCAACATCGGCGACCCATGAGCGAGAAACAAAGCAGGAGCTTTCATTGTCCATTCCTCCTCAAATAAGAGAACTTGACAGCGTCCCGTCGTGCACGCCTGAGTTGATTGCCTTATCCCCATTGTAGCACATCCCTCTCTCGTCATCATCTCGAGTTCTAGACATGAGCGAAATGGAAAATCGGTATTTTCCATCAACGATCTTTTGAACCAGCGGAACCGTCGGATATACCCTGATGTCTTGGCCCATCACTCGCCATCGGGCAGGCCTCCAATCGTAGATGGGAGAACATTGCGCATTTACCGCCGATGGCAGCCTTTTTGTGAGCAGGAGGAGGCACAGAAAAGATATGCCTAAAACACGAGTCAACTTCTTTGTGGTTGTGCATAAGATGACGGTGACTAATCAGTGAAGAGGTGGAGCGATGTATACCGTGTCTTTTTTACCTTCCTATCCTTCTGTCTACCCGTATATGCATCCGTATCCAGCTTATGTTTATCCACCGGTGCACAATTACGGCGGGTTGCCTTACGGTTCGGTTCCGTACAAAGAGAATATCAAGCTGAAAGATTACGGGCCGGAGCCGTTTGTCATTTCGATTAGCGAGGCGGCAAAACAAAACAATACGTACCGCACCGCTTTATGGACCGGACCGCATTTGCAAGTGACGTTAATGAGCTTGAATGTCGGGGAAGATATCGGATTGGAAATTCACCCCTATGTCGATCAATTTTTGCGCATTGAACAAGGAGAAGGAATCGTCCGAATGGGCAGAAGGAAAGACAAGTTGACGTTTGAGAGAAACGTACGTGCCGGTTCCGCGATCATGGTTCCAGCCGGAACATGGCATAATGTTATCAACACCGGAACGATCCCGCTCAAGCTCTATTCCATCTATGCACCCCCGCAGCACCCGCACGGCACTGTGCACCGAACAAAGGCCGATGCCCTCGCAGCTGAATAGAAAACAAGCGGCTTGAGAAATGAGCGCTATATCTCAAGCCGTTTTTTTGTCCCACATTCTCCGATTGCCTGTCCTCGTGCGTTGGGGAGTTCGGAGCCCAATTAATCATTGGGCGATGAAACCATCCGTCTTGTTCGAACGGACGCAAAGAAGGGAGGTATCGTTGGCAAGTGAAGGGCAGCGACGTTCTGTGCATTGATGCATAAAGCGGCTCTCCTGCTAATGGGAGAAGCCGCTTTTTTAGTAGAATAGAAGAAAAAGTAGAAAAGAAGAAAGGGGAATTTTGCGAGAAGGAGACGTTTCTGATGGCATTGCACGATTTTTTCCGCCAAGTCATGGCCATTTATCAAAGAAGAAAAACGCGAAAAACTGTCAAAAGAGCGGTGGGCGTTTCAACTCGTGACAAAAGCGATTCCGGAAAAGATAAAAGCGCTGCCGTTTGTTGAGCCCGACCGATATATCGTCAAAGGTTCAGTCGGCCAAGGAGTGTGGACCGATGTGCCGTAGGTGGAGGTGATGGACAAAAAGGTGACGGATTCTACACAGCGCGGCTATTATATCGTCTACTTGTTCAGCGAGGATATGTGTCGGCTCTATTTGACGCTCACCCAAAGAGTGACAGAAACGCCGCGAGATGAAATGGAGCGGGTGAAGCAGGATATCCGTCAGCAGATTCCTGTTGGGGGTCGCGTGCAAACTGATAACGCCATCCGTCTCAGTGCAAGCAAACGGGCGAAAGAATATGAGCGGTCAGTGGCGGTGTATATTGCCTATTCGTTTGACAATCTGCCGTCCGATGAACAACTCGTGAGCGACTTGAAAACGATGATCGGCTATTACCGACAATACGTGGAACGAACAGAAAAGATGACGCCGTTTAAGCAATCGCTCTCCGATCGGTCAGTCGTCGAACATATTCATTTCTACATAACCGCTAAAGGATTTTACTATACGCAAGAAGAAGTGATGAATCTTTTTCTTTCACTAAAAACAAAACCGTTTGTCATTTTGTCCGGCATTTCCGGAACAGGGAAAACGAAAATCGCCCAATGGCTGGCTGAAAGCGTCGGTGCGACGGAAGACAACGGGCAGTTCATCTTAATTCCCGTTTGCCCAGATTGGAACGATGGCTCTGACTTGCTTGGCTATGTCGACATTAAGGGCGATTTCAAGCCTGGGCCGCTCACCAATGTCATTACCGAAGCCGAGAACCATCCGGACAAGCCGTATTTCGTTGTGCTGGATGAAATGAACCTCGCTCGCGTCGAGCATTATTTCAGCGACGTCTTAAGCGTGATGGAAAGCCGCCGTTGGGAAAATGGCCGCATTACCTCGTCGCGGCTACTGCCGAAAGAAACGGCGGGGCGTGATCTCTTTCTCCCGCCAAACGTCTATATCATCGGCACCGTCAACATGGACGAAACAACCCACCCCTTCAGCAAAAAAGTGCTTGATCGGGCGAATACGATCGAGTTCAATCGCATCCGGCTCGACCATCTTGACTTTTTGCGCGACTTGCCAACCGTCGCGCCGCTGTCAGGCGGACAAGAATGGTTTGCGGCTCGGTAGTCCGGTCGGCTACGGCATCGCCGTCTATGCGATGACGACGCTTAATACAATCAAACAGGCAAAAGAGCTGCCCGAGCTGTTCATGAAATCAAGCGAGGAAATTGCCCTTTGGCGCTTGCTGCGGCGGCTGTCTGATCGTGTCCGATTCGACCTTGACGCCCGTTACTTGATCAGGCGTCAAAAATCACGGCATACCGTGTCAAAAACTTGCTCATCCACCTTGAAGACGGCCTACTCACAATCATGGACGGCACGAAGCAAAAAACGATTGCCGCTAAACTGCTTCGCAAACAGCCATCAACCGTGTTTCGAGAAGTTGTGGGGATGATGGGAGAGGTGTAGAAAACGAAGAACTTATTATTGTAAGGTAAGGACGTAGGAAAGATAAAACTGATGTTTTTTGTGAATGAAGGTCTATTTCCAACAAGAATTTTGCCTGTAAGACGATTTATTCGACGAATTTCAACAATGTTCGATTGTTTTTTTTAGTAAAATAGAATTATGTTAACGAAAGAGATAAAAGGGAGCATCGGTTTTTGATGAAAGCAAAAGGAATAATTGACAATAGACAAAACGGTTTAGTAGGCGACGTTCTAAAAGCGCATATGACAAAAGGCAGCAAATTATCCATTGCTGCTGCGCACTTTACTTTATATGCGTTTGCGGAGCTAAAAAAAGAGCTATCACAACTCGATGAATTCCGTTTCATTTTCACAGAACCTACCTTTGTGCACGGAAACCGCTTGTTAAAAGGGCTAATGGAGAAAAACGAAGCGGCACTGTATGGGGTAGAAGAAGAGAGAAAATATAAAGTAGAGTTAAACCAAGCATACATAGCAAAAGAATTAGCGAAATGGCTGAAACGAAAAGCACAAATTAAATCCGTCACCAATCAGCGAATTCAAGGCGGTTTGTATCATGTCAAGAACAACGATGGAGCGCAAATCGGCTTAATTGGTGGTGCACCGTTCTCCAGCTCTGGACTAGGCTACAGCAACTCTTCCAATATTTATATTAACCATATTGTCGACGATGAGCATGCCAATACCCAACTGCTTCGTCAGTTTGATGCCATTTGGCAAGATGAGCAGGCGTTGCAAGATGTGAAAGATGAAATATTGCGACGCTTGGAAGTGATGTATAAAGAAAATTCACCGGAGTTCATTTACTTCGTGACGCTCTACAATCTATTTAAAGGCTTCTTACAAGATGCGAAAAACTATGAATCCCTACAAACAAGAACAGGATTTGAAAATACGGTCATTTGGAACAAACTTTACGATTTTCAGCGCGATGGGGTAATTGGCGCCATCAATAAAATCGAAACGTATGGGGGATGCATTATCGCCGACAGCGTCGGGCTCGGAAAAACGTTTGAGGCGTTAGCGGTGATTAAGTATTACGAACTACGCAATCATCGCGTTCTTGTGTTGGCACCAAAAAAATTAAGGGAAAACTGGGCGATTTATCGCTTAAACGATAAGCGCAACATTTTGGCGGAAGATCGTTTTTCCTATGACTTGCTCAACCATACCGATTTATCGCGCGAGCGCGGATATAGCGGCGATATTAATTTGGAACATGTGAACTGGGGAAATTATGATTTGGTTGTTATCGACGAATCGCATAACTTTCGTAACAACGATCCGCGCAACGACCGGGTGACGAGATATTCCCGCTTGATGAACGACATTATTAAAGCGGGAGTGAAAACGAAAGTGTTAATGCTTTCTGCCACCCCTGTCAATAACAAGCTCGATGACTTAAAAAACCAGATAGCTTTCATTACGGAAGGAAATGACAAAGCGCTAGCGGAAACGGCGAACATCAAAAGCATCAGCCAGACGATCCGCCGCGCGCAGTCGCAGTTCAACAAATGGAGCAATCTTCCTGAAGAAGAGCGGACCACTGAGCGGTTGTTAGATATGCTAAATTGGGATTATTTCACCTTGCTTGACTCATTAACCATTGCCCGCTCGCGCCGCCATATCGAAAAATATTACAATGTAAACGCGATCGGCTCGTTTCCGACTCGCCTGAAGCCGATCAATCTGAAAGAAACGATTGACGCCAGAGATGAATTTCCACCGCTCGAGAAAATCAATAATGAAATATTACGGCTGCGATTAGCGGTATATTCGCCGATGCAATATATTTTGCCACATAAAAAAGCTGTTTATAGCGAAAAGTACGATACAAAGGTGGCAAACGGGAGGATTTTTAAACAAACCGACCGGGAAAATAACCTTGTCTATTTAATGAAGTCCAACCTATTGAAACGATTAGAAAGCAGCATTCATTCCTTTTCTTTAACATTGGGAAACATCATTCATCAGATCGATTCGCACATTCAAAAAATCGATCAATATGACCCGAAAAACGAAACGATCGGAGATATTAACAATATAGATATGGAAGATCCTGACTTAGGAGACGCGTTAATCGGCTCGAAAGTGAAAATTTTCATCAAAGATATGGACTTAATACGTTGGAAGCAAGACTTATTATATGACCGCGAAATTTTGGCGAAGCTGCTCGCCCAAGCGCGAAAAGTAACGCCGGAGCGCGATAAAAAATTATTGGCATTGAAAAAAGTCATTCAAAACAAAATCAAGAATCCGATTAACGGCCAAAACAAGAAATTGCTGATTTTTACGGCGTTTGCGGATACGGCGAAATATTTATATGAAAACTTACATGAATGGATTTATCGCCATTTTGGCTTGCACGCCGCTGTTGTTACAGGTTCAGATCATCCGAAAACTACATTAAAAATGAAAAAAGTCGACTTTAATAATGTCTTAGTGAACTTTTCACCTATTTCGAAAGAACGGGCAAAAGTAATGCCCGAGATGAAAGAGGAAATTGACATACTGATTGCTACCGACTGTATTTCCGAAGGGCAAAACTTGCAAGACTGTGATTATCTCGTTAACTATGATATCCATTGGAATCCGGTTCGTATTATCCAGCGTTTTGGTCGTATCGATCGGATTGGCAGCAAAAACGAGCGGATTCAGCTCGTCAACTTTTGGCCATCGCTGGAACTGGACGAATATATTAATCTCGTCAACAGGGTAAAAGACCGAATGACCATTCTTGATATTTCTTCCACCGGGGAAGAAAATGTTATTGCCGACAACAGCAATGAAATGAAAGATTTGGAATACCGCCGCAAACAACTCGAAAAACTGCAAAACGAAGTCATTGATTTAGAGGACATTTCCGGAAATATTTCTTTAACCGATTTTACGCTAGATGACTTCCGCATGGATTTATTAAATTTTATGAAGGAACATAAAGAAGCGGTGGAAAAAGCGCCGTTAGGGCTTTTTAGCATTACAGTGAATAAAAACGAGAAACTAAAAGACGAAATTAAGCCTGGGGTTATTTTCTGTCTAAAACAAATCGATCACGTCACATCATCGAACGAACAAAACGCGCTCCATCCATATTACTTAGTGTATGTGCGGGAAGACGGCACAGTGTTGTATAACCATGTCCACGTAAAGAAAATTTTGGATTTATACCGTTCGCTATGCAACGGAAAAAAAGAAGTGGAGTGGGATTTATACGAAACGTTTTACCAAGAGACGAAAAACGGAAAAGACATGGGGCAATATAAGGCGCTGCTGGAGAAAGCGGTAGAAGATATCGTTGGTAAAATCGATCAGCAAATAACGCTGAACATATTTAGCCTCGGAAACTTGGACAGCTTAGTGACGAACGCGAATACGAGTTTGCAAGACTTTGAAATTATCTCTTATCTTATCATTAAAGGGTGAGAGCGGTGGCTGGATTCACATTTTATGCTAGAATAGGGCTGGACGATAAAGTCCGCCCTTTACATAAGAAGTTGGATAAAAAAATGTTTTACGATTTCGCTGATTTAACGAAAAAGGAAAAAGACTATATTACGAAATACGTCGATCGGATCGAGCTAACGTATTTATTAACTCCAAGTGTGATTAATATCCAGCCATTTATTAATGAAGATTATCATTATGAAGGAGTTATGTTTATCACGATTCGATTAAGAAACGAAACAAAAGACGCTTGCCTTCCTGTCATTGGAGAGATTATTCAAGGATCGTTGCCAAACCCTGTCGTCATCGTATTTGAAAAAGAAGGAAACGTTCAGGTTGGTACGTGTTTAAAGCGATTAAACAAAATCGATAAAACGCAAGTTGTTTTGGAGGAATTTGCGTATACTCCGTGGTTTTCATCCGACAGTGACGATGAAACGGTTCGGCAATTTATTGATGCGGTTCACATAACAGCGTTATCTTTTTCTAACTTCTTCCGGTTTTATCAAGACATTCATATCGCGGTACAGGCGTTTCAACACGCGAAAGCGGTTGGCGCGTTTTACATCGCTACCGATGAAGAATCGCGCCAACTGATTGCGCAAATTGAACAGGCGGAAGCGGAAATCGCGAAATGGAAAAATCAAATTAAGAAAGAAACGCAGTTTAACCGGAAAGTAGAGTACAACATGAAAATTCAGCAATTAACGAAGCAAATCGAGCAGTGGAAACAACAATTACAATGAAAGGGGAAGCACGATGGAAAAACTAGATGGAAAATCGATGGATATTGTAAAAGCGAACATCGAGGCGTTAAAGCAACTATTCCCAGAAGTGGTCACCGAAGAAAAAATCGATTTTGAAAAACTAAAACTGATTCTTGGCGAAGAGATCGAAACACGCAATGAAAAATATGAATTTACATGGCACGGCAAAACACAGGCAATGAAACTCGCACAAACGCCATCCACTGGCACGCTGCGGCCGGATAAAGCATCCAGCAAAAACTGGGATACGACCGAAAACCTTTATATTGAAGGCGACAACCTCGAAGTATTGAAGCTGTTGCAAAAATCGTATTTTGGAAAAATTAAAATGATCTATATCGACCCGCCGTATAATACGGGGAAGGATTTTGTGTATAAGGACGATTTTCGGGACAACATTAAAAACTACAAAGAAATCACGAAGCAAACGACAAAGGCGAATACGGAAACGAATGGAAGATATCATACGGATTGGCTGAATATGATGTATCCGAGATTGAAGTTGGCTAGGAATTTGTTGAGGGAGGATGGGGTTATATTTATAAGTATTGATAATACGGAAGTGGCAAACCTAAAAAAAATATGTGATGAGATATTTGGTGAAATCAATTTTGTGACAATATTTATTTGGCAAAGAGCTTTTGCCCCCGTTAATATGAATAAATTTGCTTCTTGCAATCATGATTTTATTTTGTGTTATGCAAGGCAAATAGACTTTCTATCTTGGTACGGATTACCACGTAATCAGGAAGCTGATACTCGTTATGCTAATCCAGATAATGATCCACGTGGTCCTTGGACATCTGGAGATTTATCAGTTGGTCCGCCTGTGCCGGAAAAAATTTATGAGATTGTTACGCCAAGCGGACGAGTCGTTTATCCCCCTAAAGGATATTGCTGGAGAGTAACGAGAGAAAGGTTTACTGAGCTTTTGGCTGATAATCGTATCTGGTTTGGTAAAGATGGTAACAGTGTTCCACGTTTAAAGCGCTTTTTAAGTGAAGTAAAGTCTACTATTACTCCGTTGACTGTATGGACGTATCAGGAGGTATCACACTCACAAGATGCTAAAAAAGAACTAAAGGAACTATTCGACGATCAATCATTGATGGACTATCCTAAACCAATAAAATTGATGAAGAGAATTTTAGAGTTAGCGACAAGGGATAATGATATAATATTAGACTTCTTCTCCGGCTCAGCCACGACCGCTCATGCGGTCATGCAGCTAAATGCGGAAGACGGCGGTAATCGTAAATTTATTATGGTCCAGCTTCCTGAGAGGACAAATGAAAAATCAGAGGCGTATAAAGTAGGATATGAAAACATTTGCGAAATCGGCAAGGAACGTATCCGCCGTGCAGGGGAGAAGATTATTCAAGAAACCGGGAAGACGGATTTGGATATCGGCTTTAAAGTGTTTAAGCTCGATTCTTCCAACGTAAAAACATGGGATCCTGATTTCGACAACTTGGAGCAAACCCTTTTCGATTTGCAGGATAATATTAAAGAAGACCGCACGAAAGAAGATTTGTTGTATGAGATTTTGCTGAAAATCGGTCTGCCGCTTACCACACCAATTGAAGAAATTGATTATAACGGCAAAACGATTTATAACGTTGCCTACGGTTCCGTGTTGGTATGTCTAGAAGACGACATCGACTTGGATATCGTTCAGGAGATGATGAAATATCAATCCGAGCATATGCCGCCGAAAGTCATTTTTAAAGAATCCGGCTTTATTAGCGACGCCGTGAAAACGAACGCGCTGCAAACATTGAAAAAGCACGGCATTACGGATGTTAGGAGTGTGTAACCGATGAAGCTGAAGTTTATCGCGGACTTGGATTATCAAAAACGGGCGATTGATTCCGTTGTGCAAATTTTTAAAGGGCAAGAAATGAGTCAGTCCAACTTCACCGTTTCGTATGGACCAAACGCAGGGATGCTTCAAACGGATTTAGGCGTAGGGAATCGGCTCGACCTTACGCCTGAAGAAATTTTAAAAAACGTGCAGGATATTCAAATGAAGAACGGTTTGCCGCGCAGCGAGCGGCTCGATGGCATGCACTTTACCGTCGAAATGGAGACAGGTACGGGGAAGACGTACGTCTATTTGCGGACGATTTACGAATTACATAAACATTATGGTTTTACGAAATTTGTGATTGTCGTTCCGTCCGTGGCGATTCGCGAAGGGGTATACAAGTCGCTGCAAATTACGCGGGACCATTTCAATGAACTGTATGACCATACGCCAGTCGAATACTTTATTTACGACTCACAAAAACTCGATCAAGTCCGTAACTTTGCGACAGCGACAACAATTCAAATTATGATCATTAATATCGACGCGTTCCGTAAAAGCTTTGAAGATCCGGAAAAAGAAAATAAAGCGAATGTCATTCACCGTCCGAACGACCGCCTGAATGGCTATCGCCCAATCGAATTTATTCAACAGACGAAACCGATTGTTATTATCGACGAACCGCAAAGCGTGGATACGACGCCGAAATCGAAAGAGGCGATCGCTTCGCTCCATCCGCTTTGCACACTGCGTTACTCGGCGACCCATGTGGAAAAATATAATATGGTGTATCGTCTTGACGCCGTGGACGCGTATAATCAAAAACTCGTCAAAAAAATCGAAGTGATGTCTGTTCGTTCTGAACCGTCTTTTAATGTGCCGTACATAAAACTAATCGAGGTAAAGGAAAGAAAAGCGAAGATCGAACTGGACGTCGAATCGCGCGGAAAGGTGAAACGGACGACGAAAACGGTGAAATACGGAGATGATTTATACGATATTTCTGGGGAGCGCGAATTGTATCGCGGTTATATCGTAGAGCAAATCGATTGGACAGAAGGAAACGAAGCGATCGAAATCAATGGCTACCGCTTGCAAATTGGAGAAGCCATCGGCGATTTGGATGACGATGCGATCAGACGGTATCAAATCCGCAAAACGATCGAAGAGCATTTGAACAAAGAGCTGCAGCTTCGCCGCCGCGGCATTAAAGTATTAAGCCTCTTCTTTATCGACAAAGTCGCCCATTACCGCGATTATGATAAAGACGGCAATCCAATTAAGGGAAAGTATGCGGTGATGTTTGAGGAAGAATATAAGAATTTGATCCAAAAACCGAAATACCGCCCGCTCTGGGATGACCCCGGCATTGATCCGGACGTGGAAAAAGCGCACAACGGATATTTCGCGCAAGATAAAAAGGGCCGCCTGAAAGATACAAAAGGAAATACGGAAGCAGACACCGATGTGTACAACCTTATTATGAAAGACAAAGAACGGCTGCTTAGTCTCCATGAGCCGCTTCGCTTCATTTTCTCCCATTCGGCGCTTCGTGAAGGATGGGACAACCCGAACGTCTTTCAAATTTGCACGTTGAAAGACTCCGCAGGAACGTACGTATCGAGACGCCAAGAAATCGGACGCGGATTGCGTCTGGCTGTCAACCAAAACGGGGAGCGTGTGCAAGACTATCATATCAACACGCTAACAGTCATGGCGAATGAATCGTACGAAGAATTCGTGGCGACGCTACAAAAAGAAATCGAAGAAGAAACAGGAGTCAAATTCGGCAAAATCGAAAAACATCTATTTGCCAAACTCGTCTTTGTCGACGAGAAGACGGAAGAGCCGGTGCAAATGGGCTATGACTTATCTGTAAAATTATATGAAGAATTAAAGCAAAATGGCTATATCGACAAACATAGCATGGTTACCTCTGAATTAAAGAAAGCAATAGAAAACTATGACTTGCGCTTAAGCACAGAGTTTCAGCCATGGCTTCCGGCAATCGTCAAAGAAATAAAACGCCACTTACAAGCATTGCCGATCAAAGACGCGACCAAAAAGCAAAAAGTAAAATTAAATATCTCGGTATTCAATCAGGAAGAATTCAGACAGTTATGGGACAAAATCAAGTATAAAACGGTCTATTCCGTCGATTTCGACAGCGAACAATTGATTGAAAAATGTATCAAAAGCATTCAAGATATGGCGCCAATTCACAAAATACGTATTTTAAGCCGCAAAGGAAAAGTGGAAATTGATCGCGTCACGGGAGTACAGGCGCAAACGGTAAGCGAAAGCGTCGAAGATTACGTCAGCTTGCACCATACGCTTCCAGACGTAATTACTGAGCTGCAAAACCGCACCAATTTAACACGAAAAACCATTGTCCGTATTTTAACCGGGTGCAAGCGGCTGGATGATTTCAAAAACAATCCACAAAAGTTTATTGAGGAAGTCGCCAATATCATCCAACGGCAAATGAGGCAGCTGCTGAAAGACGGCGTGAAATATCACAAAATTGGCGATGGTGTCTATTATGCGGTTGAGTTGTTCCAAAATGAGGAACTTCTAGCTTATCTGAATGATAATGCCATCCCAAGCCAAAAATCGCCGTTTGACCATATCATTTACGATTCCGATATAGAAGAGCGATTTGCTAGGCGCTTTGAAAACGACGAACACGTCAAAGTGTATGTTAAACTGCCGAGCTGGTTCAAAATCGATACTCCGATCGGCTCTTACAATCCGGACTGGGCGCTTGTCATTGAAAAAGATGGAGAGGAAAAACTGTACTTCGTTCTTGAGACGAAAGGACAGGAATGGGAAGATGAACTGCGTCCTGGCGAATCAAGCAAAATTGCCTTCGCCCGTAAACATTTTCATGCGCTCGGCACAGATGTTGAATTTATCGGACCAGAGAATGATGTGGAGCAGTTTATGTTACGGGTTTTGAGTCGTTGAAAGTGGGGACAAAACAGAAGCCGCAATGGCTTCTGTTTATTTGTGAAAGTGTTGATTGCCTGCGTGGATTTTTAGTGGAATAAGCGTAGCCGACTGTAAATAGGTTTTTGTCATCTTGTTAGAGGAGAAATTTTTACACCAGTGTTGTGCCAAATTTAATATAGTCGAATTTTCCTAAAGTAGTAGGAGGGGGAGCAAGGTGGCTGTCATTCGCAAAGCTGATTATTATTACGGGTCATTGCTTTCTGTGTTGGTCAACGGTGGGTTGGTTCCCGCGCTATTTGAAAAGGAAAACGACAACCGTCAAATTTATGAAGTAACAACGGATAAAGGCACATATCTCATTTATACGAAATACAATACGACTCCATCAGGTTCAAAAGATTTCACCTGGTCGTTTTCATTCAGCGACAATGAGATTAAGGAAATTAACAAACTGCATTTAGAAAGCAGCAAAGAGAAAGAGATTATTTTTGCTTTTATTTGCGCTCAGAGACAGTTAAATGATTCGAATCAAGTCATTGCTATTGTGCATTGGAATGAGTTTCTCGAATGTGTGGATATCCAAAAACAACAAACTCGTGGAACGTCGAGACTCTCCATCAAGGCGGTCAAAGGATCTCCTAAGTTGCGCCTCTACGGCAGCAAACGTGCAGATGTATTGGATGGAAAGGATAATACAATCAAGATTGAAAGAAATCGATTGAACAGCTTATAACCAAAACTCAAGGAATGATGTGTAACGACCTGAACGGATTGCGTAAAACTCTATCATTATTCTACGTCTTGATGAATTCCAAGACACGAACCAGATCAACAGGGCGGTTGTGAGTCGGCTGGTGAAAAAGTATGGTTGCCAATGGGGGGATTGTGAAGCAAGGCATGTATCTGTTTCTGTTCAAAATCTCCCTTTCCCTTCCATCCATAGGGACTTCACAAAATGAAATAGCTCGTTCATGTGGTTTCTCCATTTGAGAAACCGCATGATTGAGTTTCGTAGTCCGCTCAATCACCAGTTTTTCATCCCAATAGGGGATACGCAGAGCGAACGAAATAGAGCCGGACAAAGATGATGATGGGAAAATAGAAGTTTACTTGCATAAAAAGAAGATCTTGTCACCATGGCGAAAAACCGTTATAATACAGGCTGTACGCCTTATAGGCGCGCATCGCGCTGTGTTTCCCCTTATCCAGCCGTAATGGGGAGAGCAGAAAAAGAAAGTGGAACTGCGGAGGCGTTGCCCTACCCGCTGATGTTGATGATGCAAACGAAGCTACAGGCGAGAACATCATTGCCGTGGCTTGCTCCATTACAACGACCCTAGGGTGGCTTCGTTTGCCAAGTTGTTGCAGAGCACAGGATCTGCACGGCCCCGTAGCTCAGTGGATAGAGCGTCGGTTTCCTAAACCGTGCGTCGGAGGTTCGAATCCTCTCGGGGCCGCCACTTACATACGATTCATTTGGATTAACATCCCCGAAACCCCTGATACGACCGCGTTTGCGGTCGTTTTTCATCTTTTAGGAATCCCGAAAAAAACGATAGAATCCAAAAAAATTTTGCATGAATTTTGCACGGTGGGGAAGTGAATAGCTGTTAAACCTTGAAGTACCAATGTTTCTTACGATATGGTTTTCCTCTCACCGTCTTCATACATATTTCATCAAATGTTTTCATCAAGTGTCTGTGACAGGAACCACTTCCCCTCCTTCGAATGTTGTGTTGTCTAGATAACTACCTCCTAAGCGAGAGGAGTAAAAAATGGCCCACTTATTTTCAAAGGCTTTTTACACAACGATATAGACTGAACAATATATAGAATGCTTCCAGTGAAAAAACAATGGAAATATTTGTGATATAGTTCAATTATTCGGTGGTAGTCAAGTAGCAATCGGATAGATATCTATGAGAGTGTTTAATTCGCTTTAAGAATTGCAACACAGTCTGTTCATCTGCGGGATTATCTTCCAAATGGACAATCTCAATAATTTTTGGGCTGAACTCCTCGAACCTTGGTGGTTGGCTCCCATTTTCATTCGCTATCTTAATGGCTTGATTGAACTCTCT
>Ga0310828_1000752_pt1 | contig 26554 bp, 20 predicted proteins | sample WT_ome_3_FD_202242 | JGI IMG/M metagenome (GOLD analysis project Ga0310828, IMG submission 202242) | Sorghum-adapted microbial communities enriched on wild type (WT) sorghum from Joint BioEnergy Institute, Emeryville, California, United... ... | reverse complement strand
AGCCATATTCGATCTCCTCCTGAAGAATGTTGTTTCGACACCACCATTCTAACTGAGGGATTTGAATATGGCTCCCCTTATTTTTGGGAGTATAGCATTTTTACACAATTATACGGACTCAACTCGGTTTCGGAGAGTCGTCACAAAATCGGCGCTGTTCCGATTGCCGGTTTTCATATAAACCCGATTAACCCGCCCATTGTTATAGACTGATTTTTTGGAAAAAAGTTACGAGATCTTTCTCTGGTAATTTTTCCGGCAACAAAAAATCAAACTCCCATATTCCATCCGGAAAATGGGAGTTTGATTGCGCTTTGTATACGCCGATCATTCAAAAGTTTCAACAAGCGCGGCAACCGAATTTGTATGCGAAGATTGATGAGTGCAACGACGACTGCTGCGATCTAAACCACGAGCGTGGATATAAAGACGATTATTTGAACGCTTCGCTTCTCAAAATTTCGGCCTTATCCGTGCGCTCCCAAGGCAAGTCCAGATCCGTGCGTCCGAAATGGCCGTAAGCCGCCGTTTGTCTGTAGATCGGACGGCGCAAATCGAGCATCTTGATAATGCCGGCCGGGCGCAGGTCGAAATGCTTGCGGATGATTTCCACCAGCTTGCCTTCGCTTACCTTTCCTGTGCCGAACGTATCGACGCTGATCGATACCGGCTGCGCAACGCCGATCGCGTACGCCAGTTGAATCTCCACCTTATCCGCCAGACCTGCGGCGACGATGTTTTTCGCCACATACCGAGCGGCATACGCGGCGGATCTGTCCACCTTGGTCGGGTCTTTGCCCGAGAACGCGCCACCGCCATGGCGTGCGTAACCTCCGTACGTATCCACGATGATCTTGCGGCCGGTCAGACCGGCATCGCCTTGCGGCCCGCCGATCACGAAACGTCCGGTCGGATTGATGAAATAGCGCGTAGCATCGTCCAGGAATTGCGCCGGGATAACAGGCTTAATCACATATTCTTTGATATCCGCATGAATTTGCTCCTGCGTCACTTTCTCATCATGTTGCGTCGAGACGACGATCGTATCAATGCGAACGGGTTTATCCCCCTCATACTCGACCGTCACCTGCGTCTTGCCGTCCGGACGCAAATACGGAAGCGTCCCGTTCTTGCGCACTTCCGCCAGACGGCGTGCCAAGCGATGTGCCAGAGCAATCGGCATGGGCATATATTCGTCCGTCTCATTCGTCGCGAATCCGAACATCAGCCCCTGGTCTCCCGCTCCGATCGCTTCCTCGACCGGTTCCTGCCCTTGCCGCGCTTCCAGCGCCACATTTACCCCTTGCGCGATGTCCGGGGATTGCTCATTCAGCGAGGTGAGCACCGCGCAGGTCGAGGCGTCGAAACCATACTTCGCGCGAACGTACCCGATCTCACGAATCGTTTTGCGGACGATAGCGGGAATGTCGACATAATCGGCCTTCGTGCTGATCTCACCGATTACAAGTACGAGTCCGGTTGCAACGGACACTTCACACGCCACCCGCGCATATGGGTCAACCGCCAAAAAAGCATCCAGCACCGCATCCGAGATCTGGTCACATATTTTATCAGGATGTCCTTCCGTTACGGATTCGGACGTGAATAACCGACGTTCTGCCATACCGTTCAACTCCTATCACTGACGTATATATCCTCGAACGAGCCGAGGGATGGTTTCTCTGAAAAAAACAACCTTTCCTGCTTCGGAAAGGTTGTTTGTCGAAAACCTTCAATTCAAAATCATACTGGATATGATTCCTGGTGTCAATTTGTTTATTGAACTGTTTTTCCGACATGTTCTGAGCGGACTCCCATCCGAATGACGCAATCGGACACAGGCGCATACACGCCGGAATCAAGTCAGGCTCATATCGCATGCATAAGGATCGCCAGATCGGCAAATCAATAAACCATCAGGTAAACGTGTCATGTTTTCTTCATGGAGTCCGGATCAGGATTCGGGATTCAGTCCAAGCAAGGCTTGTTCGGCTTGCTGAATTAACCGTTTCGTTATTTGCCCGCCCACAGCGCCGGCATCTCTGGAAGCTATGTGCCCCCAGTAATCCTCGCGAATCGAACTTGCCGGGATGCTGCCCAACTCTGTCGCGAATTCGACGTTCGCTTCAAGGAACGGTTTGCCGACAGGCAACCCCAATTCAGCGGCAATCTCATATTTCCATTGGTCGATCACGCGCTCACACCCGGGCACCACTTTACGGTTGCTGCCTGACTGCCCTTTTGCCAAGATGCGTCACCTCCGACAAGATAGTCGTACCACGCTGATCGCTCGACGTTCGCTGTTCTCGCGTCGACGCGTCGGTCATTCTTCTCACCGACCCAAGCTTAGTATGACCTTCTTGCCGTTCGGTAGACGCATGACTTGTTAACAATGCGGGGAATATATGTGTTACTGCTCAAATCATCTCATGACCGAACGCTGCGTCCTCATGGAATCACTGTGCGGAAGATGAGGATACCACGATGGTGCCGTCGGGGTTCACGATCTTGTACCCGCCCGTCACCATGACGAACACCGTCGAACTGTGCGTGCTTTTGATGCCGCGCCCTTCTCTTGGGAAGATTAACATATGGTTCAGCTCGACAGGCGTTCCGTTCGGCAGATCTTTACCGCCCGTGACGTCTGGGATGCCGTTCGCATCGGTGCTGACCGCCACGGTCGTGCCGTTGCGGACGATGAGGGAAGTCCCCGGATCGGCAAACAGCGTCTGATTCGGTTGAAGCTCGACGACCGTCAGCCCTCCGGCCCGGCCGATCAAAGCATCCAGTTGTTGCTGAAATTGCACAATTCGCTGATCCATTTCTTTCTGCTTATCCGCAAGCAGTTTGTCAAGTTCCTGTTGTTTGGCGGAAAGCAGTTGTTCCAATTCCGCGATCTGAGCCTCCATCTGCTTGACGACCTCAGATTTTACCTGTCCTGTCACCAGTTCATCGACATAGCTCTTGGTGACCAAAGGATCATACGCCGAACCAGGCTGATTCGGATTGACCAACCCGGTTTGATTCGTCCCGGACGCCCAGATCATCGATCCGGATACCGCAACAACCGCCAGTATCGCCACAACGAGTGCCGTTTTCTTCATCCAATTCAACTTCCGCTCTCCTCCGCCATCTATAGATGTCACATACTTATACTTCGACTTGTCCGTTTTGTTGTGGGACTATCGTTTTAACTCGACAAAAAACGCGCCAATCGATACGCGAGAAAAGCTGGCGGCACCGTATCCGTCTGCCGCTGCGGACGCCTCTGTATTCCGCATTCGCAGATGCCGAAGTTCATGTTTTTCAAGTCAATACGCGTTTTTGTTCCTGAATCCGTACAAAATCGTCTTCAATATAATTTTCAGGTCAAGCAAAAATGTCCAGTTTTCGATGTAGAACAGATCGTGCTGGATGCGCTGTTCGATCGATGTGTCGCCGCGCAGGCCGTTGCTCTGCGCCCAACCGGTGATGCCCGGCCGGATGTGATGCTTCACCATGTAACGCGGCACTTCTTCCTTGAAGATCTCGGTATAGTACGGACGCTCGGGACGTGGCCCCACAACGCTCATGTCGCCCTTCAAGACGTTCCAGAACTGAGGCAATTCATCCAGGCTCGTTTTGCGGAGAAATCTGCCGAATCGGGTCGTGCGCGGATCGTTTTCGACCGTCCAGCCGGTATCCGACTCTTCTTTGTCCATCACCCTCATCGTGCGAAACTTGTACATGATGAAAGGACGGCGATGGCGGCCCAGCCTCTCTTGCCGGAAAATGACCGGACCCGGAGACGTCAGCTTGATGCCTAGAGCGATCAGCAGCATCAGCGGCGCGGTCGCGATCAATACGAATAACGAGAACACGATATCGAACGTCCGCTTCAACAGGCGGTTGCGCATTTCATCCAGCGGCACGTCCCGCACGTTGATCAGGGGAATTCCGGCGAAATGGTCAAAATGCGGACGCGCGGGCAGCACGTCGAAATAATCCGGAATGATCAGCGCCTTCACGCCCGCTTTGTCGCACACGTTGATGATATGTCCGTATTTGTCGTGCGCATGCAGCGGCAGCGCGATGATCACCTCATCGACGATCACGTTGTTCAACACCTGTTCCAGGTCATCCACTTTCCCGATGATCGGCTTCATATGACGGTACTGCTCATCATGCTCGGTCAGATGGTCGTCCAGAAATCCGATCACCTCAAACCCGAGATCAGGATACTGTTCCAGGTTCTCGTAAAATCTGCGGCCCACCGAACCGGCTCCCAAGATGAGCACAAACTGTTTGTTATACCCCAGCTTACGGAAAAAGCGCAAAGAATTCTTTAAAATATACCGATAGACGGTGATAATTCCGATGCTGCTCAGCAAATAGAGCAACAAAAATTCCCGCGATATGTGCACTTCCTTCAATATGTACAGCACACTGAGCAGCAGCAGAAAACTGAGCATATGAATCTGCAACACTTTCCAAAATTCATAGGAAAACTTCTTCTTCCGCTTCGAAGTATAAAGTCCGATATAGAAACCGACAACAATCGCGATGCTCCCGTAAATCAAACTGTATATCCAATAAGTGCGAAAAGACAGAGACGGTTCGTAGGGAATGAAACCGCTGGCGAACTTCAACCACCATGATGCAAGAAAAGCGACCTGAATGCTTACAAAGTCTACAATTGCATATAAGAGAAACAAGATAGACTGACTTTGCCTGATCATGGTTTCACCTCACCCACGTTTGAATTCATTCGCTATCATGGCCGATACGAATTTCAATCCGATTCCCAAATAAACTGCCGCATTTACAAACCATGGATACAGGCGGCGATAATGCTTGCGGTGAAATAGCCACATCGCCCGATGAAACTCATATACGATCTTGCGGCTTCGGCGCTTTTTTCCGGCGCCCTTGTAATGGATGATCGAAGTTCTCGGGTAATAGTAGACTTTCCAACCGGCTTGTTTGATGCGGTAACACCAATCGATATCTTCCCCATACATGAAAAACTGTTCGTCGAGAAAGCCGACTTGCTCGATCACCTCACGGCGGACCAGCATGAAGGCTCCCACCAGACAGTCGACCTCATATTCTTCATCCGGGTCCAGATAGCCGAGCTGATATTGATTGAACTTCGGAACATGCGGAAACAGCTTCGCCAAGCCAAAGGCGTAATAGAATGACGCGCTTGGCGTGGGAAAGCCGCGGCGGCAAGCCTTGTCCAAGGAACCGTCGGGCAACAGCACCTTGCATCCGGCGGCCCCGACATCCGGGTGTTGTTCCATGAACGCGATCATCGTTTCGATCGTATCCGGTTGAATCACCGTGTCGGAATTGAGCAGCAGAATGTACTTGCCCGAAGCACGTCTCATGCCCTGATTGTTCGCCCTGGCGAATCCGACATTTTCCCGGTTCTCAATCACGGTCACCTGCGGGAACCGGGTGCGAATCGCCTCGATGGAGCCATCGGCAGACGCATTGTCGATCAGAATTACCTCATATTGGTACTTCGTCTCCGAGCGAAATACGGAATGCAACGCGTCCATGGTCAGATCGCGCGTATTATAGTTGACAATCAGGATGCTGAGGTCCATCGCTCCTTTTCACCATTTTCCTATGATTATTATGTTTATTATATCACGTTTCGACATTGATAGGGGCGATAATCAAAACGGCGAATTCCAATAATATAAAATTTATCAAATAATGTGCGTTGCCGACAGTCCGGCCGCCGCAAGAAAACGGGCTTGTCCGCCCGATCGCTGCGCGATTCGCCGTATGCTTACAAATTATTCAACAGTCCAATTTGACGGAAAAAACCGCTCCCTTCATATCATAGAGAGCGGTTGCGATCTCTCCTTTGCAACGGACATGCAGTTGCGATAGAAATATGTTCTTCCTAGCGATGAAAATAGGCTCTTAGCGCCTCGCGCCAGTGGCGGAGATCCGTCAAACCGTGCGCGCGTATCGCCATGTGGTCGAGCACCGAATATTTCGGCCGCTTCGCCGGACGAGGAAACTGATCCGTCGTGATCGGGTTCACTTTTACATCGATGCCGGCTTCCGCAAAGATCGCCTGCGCGAATTCGTACCACGAACAGGACCCGGTATTCGTCGCATGATAGATCCCGTAATAATCGGTTCGCACCAGCTCCAGCAAAAATTCGGCAAGATCGACCGTGTAGGTGGGCGAACCGATCTGGTCGTGAACGACGCGCAGTTCGTCCTGTTCCCTTGCCAGACGCAACATCGTTTTCACAAAGTTTTGGCCATGCTCGCCATACACCCAGGCGGTCCGAACGATGAAATATTTGGAGGACAGGGATCGGACAAACTCTTCTCCGGCAAGCTTCGACTTTCCGTATACGCTAAGCGGATGCGGCTGATCGTATTCCCGGTACGGCTGATCCGCCGTTCCGTCGAACACATAATCCGTGCTCACATAGCACAGCCTGGCTCCCGCTTCCTCCGCCGCCAGAGCGATATTGCGGGTCCCCGCGGCATTGACCCGATACGCCTCATCCTGCTCCGTCTCGGCCTGATCGACCTTCGTATAAGCGGCCGCGTGAATCACCGCATCCGGTTTCACGCCGCTCACGATCCGTCTGGCCGCTTCCAGATCGGTGACGTCCAACTCATTGCGCGCATACCCGTATACCTGCCAGCCCTTGTCTTTCGCCAACCGGACGACATCCGCCCCGAGCTGGCCTCCCGCTCCCGTTACGATGATCTTCAATGGTTACACCCCGATTCGACCGGCGTATTGTTTCTGGTAATATTCCTGATACTCACCGGACACGATGCGCTGCCACCAATCGCGATGAGTCAGATACCACTCGATCGTTTGCCTGATCCCTTCATCGAACGTGTATCGCGGCGTCCAGCCCAATTCCTTTCGAATCTTGGCCGCATCGATCGCATAACGCTTATCGTGTCCGGGCCGATCCTGAACGAACTGAATCAGCGACTCGGGTTTATTCAGATATTCCAGGATCGTCCGCACGATCTGGAGATTGGTCCGCTCATTGTTGCCGCCGATGTTGTACACTTCACCGCTCACCCCATGATGCAGAACCAGATCGATCGCGCGGCAGTGGTCTTCCACGTGAAGCCAGTCCCGCACGTTCGAACCGTCGCCATAGACCGGCAGCGGTTTATCTTCAAGAGCATTTTTGATCATCAGCGGGATGAGTTTTTCCGGAAACTGATACGGTCCGTAGTTATTCGAACATCTCGTGATATTCACGGGAAGGCCGTACGTTTCATGATAAGCCCTCACAAGCAGGTCTGCTCCGGCTTTGCTTGCACTGTACGGACTGTTCGGCGCAAGAGGCGTGTTTTCGGTAAAATATCCCTCATCCCCCAACGAGCCGTACACTTCATCGGTGGAAATTTGGACAAATTTCCGCACTCCGTATTGCCTGGCGAGATCCAGCAGCACCTGAGTGCCTAATACGTTCGTCTTGACGAAGATGCCGGGGTCCATGATGCTGCGGTCGACATGGGATTCCGCCGCAAAATTCAGCACCGCATCCAAACCTTCCGCAAAGATCGGCGCAAGCAAATCGCGGTCCAATATGTCTCCTTTTACAAAACGATAGTTCGGCGATTGCTCGACGCCTTTCAGGTTTTCGAGGTTACCGGCATACGTCAACTTGTCCAGGTTGATGATCGTATAGTTCGGATACTGTTGGACCATGTAGTGAATGAAATTGCTTCCGATAAACCCGGCTCCTCCGGTGACCAATATTTTCATCGATCATCACTCTTTCCTAAAAATCATACTCGGCATCCTTGAACAACGGGTGCTTTCGGTCTTTTTCCGACAAGATCGGATCGGAACAAGGCCAATCGATCCCCAGTTCAGGATCATTCCACAGTATCCCTCGGTCATGCTCGGGGGAATAATATTGATCCACCTTGTACATGACCTCCGTATTGGGCACGAGCGTGCAAAAACCGTGCGCAAATCCTTTCGGAACGAGCAGTTGCCGTTTATTGTGCGCGCTTAGAATGAATCCTTGCCATTTCCCAAACGTCGGGGAATCTTTTCGCAGATCCAGCACAACATCATAGATCGCTCCCGCCAATACGCGAACCAGCTTGGTCTGCGCCATCGGATGCAGCTGATAATGAAGTCCGCGCAGCGTGCCCGCTTCCACCGACAAAGAATGATTATCCTGCACAAAGTCGTACGTAAACCCCAGTTCCGCCAGTTGCCGCTCGTTATAGGATTCCATGAAAAAACCCCGGTGGTCGCCGAACACCCTGGGTTCGAGCACGACCACGCCTTCGAGCTTCGTCGTGATAATGTTCATGATCGCTCAGTCCCTTACAATCGCTTATTAAAATCGTCGCCAAAGTCAAGATCTTTCGCCAGTTCATTCGCCCTGAGCAACGAGGCGTGCGTCCCGGCGTCCGTCCACCAGCCTTTCAGAATGTCGTATGTCAACTCATTCCGCATAATATAGGCATTGTTGACGTCCGTGATCTCCAGCTCTCCCCGCGCGGACGGACGAAGCGTTCGAATAATATCGAAAACTTTCGCATCATACATATATATGCCGGTAACGGCAAAATTGCTCTTCGGTTGTATCGGTTTTTCCTCGATGGATACGATTTTTCCGTCTCTCAGTTCCGGCACCCCGTATCGCTGCGGGTCCGGCACTTCCCGGATCAGAATCTTGGCCCCGACGCGCTGCTCCCTAAAATTGTTCACATACGGAACGATGCTGTCGGAAAACACATTATCTCCCAAGATGACGACCATCTGATCGCCATGGACAAACTGCTCCGCCAATCCGAGCGCCTGCGCTATACCGCCCGCTTCATCCTGAACCTTATAGGTGAACGTGACGCCGTAATCTCTGCCGCTTCCCAACAAATTCACGACATCCCCCATATGTTCTTTTCCCGTAACGACCAGGATGTCGAGGATGTCGGCTTCCCGAAGTTTCTGAATCGCGTGAAAAATCATGGGGTATTTGCCGACGGGCAGTAAATGTTTATTCGTTACTTTCGTAAGAGGATACAGCCTTGACCCGGTACCTCCAGCCAATATTATTCCTTTCATCGCATGATACCCCCAATAATTCGTGTGCCATCTTCCCAATTGCACATAATCAGTTAAAATGGTTGATGGGCACCTTACTTTAAGCTTGTTGGGCGCGTTACCCGAATTTGCTCTTCGACTGATGATCTCGTAACTCAACCCAGGGTTGCTCAGAACTGGCCAGTATTATTTGAGACCAATAAAACCTGGCCGCATATTTTTCTCTGCGGATTCATTCACTGAAGTTCGACGTTGTAAACGTAATGCCGAGTCCCCCGACGATGAAATAATCGTTACGCAAACACTCTTTGTTATAATGCAGACGATTTCCGTTCAACCAACACACCGTTCCTCCGGCAGCTTCAACGATCGCCTGTCCCGCCGCGGTGTCCCATTCCATCGTAGGCCCCATCCTCGCGTAGAGGTGGGCTGCGCCTTCCGCCACGGCACAAAACTTTAACGAGCTGCCTTTGCTGATCCGATGAACGGATTCATAAGTTCGGCTCAATCGGTTCATGAACGATTCCAGTTCCGGGGACGGATGCGAACGGCTTTCCACCATGGTTATGGACGAATCGGATGGATGAACTGTTGCAATTTTACGGGCTTCAGCATCGCTTTCGATCTTGATCGCTCCATAGCCCTGTTCTCCATAATAGACCACTCCCATAACCGGAGCATAGATGACGCCCAACACCGGATAACCGTCTTCGACAAGCGCAATATTCACGGTAAATTCACCGTTTCGCTTTATAAACTCTTTGGTTCCATCCAGCGGATCAACCAGCCAAAACCGTTTCCATGCGGCGCGTTTACGGTAAGGAATGTTTTGTCCTTCCTCAGACAAGATCGGGATACTCGAATCCAAATCCCGCAATCCTTCGACGATCGTTTGATGAGATACCCGGTCCGCTTCCGTCAACGGTGATTTATCGTCTTTAAATTCCACTTGAAAATCGCGGCCATACACTTCGAGAATTCGTTCTCCCGCCAGCCGGGCTATCTGAATCAATCGATCCCGCATTCTTCAACCTCCATGAACCATATCGAGGAGACCGCGTTCTTTCAAGTAACCGATGATCTGCTGCACCGATTGCTCGAGCGTCTGTTTATCGGTTTCCACGATAATCTCCGGATTCAACGGTTCCTCATACGGCGCCGATATGCCCGTAAAGTTCTGAATTTCGCCTTTTCTCGCTTTTTTATACAGCCCTTTCGGATCTCTCCTCTCGCATACTTCCAGAGGGCATTTCACATACACTTCAATGAATTCGCCCGGCACAAATCGTTCTCGCACCATCTGCCGATCTTCCCGGTACGGCGAAATAAACGCGCTCAGCGCGAACAGCCCGGCATCCACGAACAACTTCGCAACTTCTCCGATCCGACGAATGTTCTCCTTGCGGTCTTCCGGGCTGAATCCGAGATTCTTGTTCAATCCATGCCGAATATTATCGCCATCCAACACGTATGACCGGATGCCAAAATCATAAAGCTCTTTTTCCAAAGCGATCGCCAGCGTGGATTTCCCGGCTCCAGACAAACCGGTGAACCATAATAGGCAACTTTTATGTTTGTTCAGCCTGTAACGGTCCTCACGGGATACTTTCGTTTCCTGCCATACGATGTTTCCAATTAGATGTACCACAATAATCCTCCTTATGTTAAAAGATTAAAAATTCATTTTAATCAATATCTAAATGTTGTGCGTAAATCCCAGTTAGAATAGGCTACATAACGCGAGTAACTTTTGAAGTCGATTTTGGTCAGCTCTCAAGCCACAAATACTCGGTCATGCAGAAATGTTTCTTGTCGGTTGGCCACTTTTCGTCCTGTGTCATGAGCGGCGCACCAATGAGTCGAATACTTGATCCTCGATTTAGGAAAGTTGCGAATGATGCGTTTCGTTTCCAGCGACGGATCTCCTCATTTAGTCGTTCAACGCTGTTAGTTCGCTTACGGTACTTTTCCGACAAGCCAACATGGCAGTCACATCATCAAAACTAACCTCCAGTCCGCATTGCTTTCGGGACTTTTGCCTAAGTATGCCGTCTGATGAAAGGGCAACTGAGCTGCATCCGTATTTTTTTAATATTTATGACAAAACCCTGCCTGCATCGGCAGGGAGATAGAACCCTTAGAGAATACAGTTGTTGCATCATTGTTCACTTATTGCCTTTTCGAAACTTCAAAATAAGAAATAGTCAGATATATTCTTTCTGAGCGACTTCTTTCAATTTTTCCCTAAATTGAAGTGCAAAATCATCAGAAACAATTTTTTTTATTTTTCTTTCTTTATATTTCGATTCATCAAGAGGTATCCTCATTTTTTTAGCCATTTCATATAAATAATGAGGGTAATCGTTCCTAATTTCCTCATAAACCAACTCTACGTATTTTATCCCCATTTCATCAATCAATTCTTTCAACTTCTGATCTTCGTTTGTTGCCTTATTGTATAAACGATCAAATAAATTAACATCTATACTCTCAAGCAACTGATTCTCATTCATGGGATTGGTAATATTAACATTCCTAATTTCCTTATTATCTACTAAATGAAATACACTAGTCTTAACAGCTCTATAGTGAGACAAAGCCTGTTCGAATTTATTCTTTCTTGTGAGATATACAAATTTAACATCATCAAAGTTCTCCAGAAAGAAATTAATAGCATATTTCCTGTAATATTCTGTGTTTTGATCAAACGGTAGAGTTCTGTCACTGACCCAAAATCCAAACTTATGCAAATAATCGTACATCAGCTTTATAGAATAATAGTCAGAGTTCGTTGTGTTACCGTTGATAAGAAATGATTGCAAAAAGTCTTCCCCAGTTTTATTAGGGTCGTGTTTTTGGAGTAACGGCCAAAAATGCTCGTCTGGGCTCCCCAAAACTTCTAATGAGTGAACATCCTTGCACAACATTGTACTGCCACTACGTTGTGTAGCTAAAATTACAAATGCCTTATTTTCTTTAAACTTAATAAAAGGGATCGGTTTGATAATATTGTCCATGTCCATTCTTCTCCTAATTTCAAGTTCTTATAATAGATCTTTTAATAGATCTAATAGCCCGATAAAATAATTTAGCAATTCGCAATACCTTTGGATACGGCATTAACTTTCGCTTTACTTTTTCTTTAAAAACATCTCTTAAAAATAGAAAATAAAATAACCCCTTCATATACTTACTATGATCATTCAAAAAGTCAAGACTATTAACAACTCTTAGCTCTTCCCTTCGAGAATTTACAATCTTGTATCTTAATAAATGATCATTCCATATGCCATAAATACTAACCTCCTTGGAACCATGAAAAATATGATCTTCAAATGAACATGCTGAAAATAATGAACGATCAAATTCTGTGCCGTAGTGAAGAAAATATTCAAAAGGTGCTGATACTTCTTTATTTCTAAAAGTTAGCATATCGAGATAGAACCCAAACAAGTTTGTTATATCCTCAACAAATTTCAAAGCGGATTGATGAATTTGTCCTAACAACCACTCTTCTATATATGATGAGTTTTTTTCTTCAAACTTAGGCTTAATCGTATCATTCTCAATAAGATAACCAATGCATGATGGACCAGTTTCAGAAATAATATACTCTCTAACCGGCCCTGATATAGCAGGTGAAAAATCGTAAAAAGTCTTTACTCTGAATTTAAATCTATTTGCATAGTCATATGCTTTATCGTGATTAGTATGGATATAATAAGCATCAACAGGCCTTTTTAATATTTTTGATAGTATCATTTGTGATGTACCACTATACCCAATGTCAAATAACACATCATTAGCACCAATAATACTATCAAAATACTTTTTCACTATTTTCGAATATTCTGCCATGAGAGGCTTTGCATATTCATTGTATACTAATGATTCATTCAGTATACCAATAAAACCATTAAATTCAGTATCTCCTGAAAAATATTTATCTAAAACTACCCCTTTTCCAATCAACTCCTCTTCTCCGCTTGATGGCAATTCGATGTTTAACATATCCTTAATTATACTTCTCGGGGTTTGATTATGTAGAGTTGTAAACCGTGACAAAACATATGGAGATTCTTCCATTGCAACCACAGGAAGCAGGGCTTTTCGAGATAAATATAAATAATTAGACTTTGGACTTGATCTATATTGTTTACTTAACAGATCATATGCTTGCTTTACAAAATAACCATCACGAGCGACAAAATGAATAGTTTCATACCCTGCTTTCATCGCATCGTCTAAAAGCCATCTAGCAAGTCCAAACAAATGCATGCCAAATGCAAAATACCCTATTAATTTAGGATTTGCATTAAAATCAGAAGCACGATTAAATGACAGATAAGGGTTATCAAAATGTTTAATAGCTACAGTTCCAAGCATAACCCTAATTCCAAAATACTGTGTTGCATATTTATAATTTTCCCACATTCCACTAGGATATTCGAAAAATTGTCCCACTTTTCCAGTCTCTGTCCCCGGAATACGACTCATCAGAACATCAATAGCCTTTGGAATAACCCATGTTCGTACGCCTAAACTAGATGCTTGTTTATGATCGGAATGCCAATTATCCCCTATATGAAAAATTTCCGATGGTTCCAAATCTAAATCATTTAAAACTTTTTTGAATAAATTAGAACTTTGCTTGGAAATTCGACTTTCTGAAGATAAATATAGCCTTTCATAATCCGAGTAACCGTTTTTATGCAATATTATTTTAATAACTGAACTAGGCAAATACATATCAGAGACTAATATAATACGTTTTCCTGCCTGCTTTGCCATTTCATATAGTTCTTTAACACTTTCTCTTGCTACACAATAATTTAACTCCAGTTCTATTTCTTTTTGTTTCATTAAATCACACACATTTTTATTTATACTGTATTTTTTTGACAGTAAATCATAGATTTCATCAATAGTTACTTCCTCATGCATGGAAAAATCATGGACTTTTTCGGCTCTGGCAAGAAGTTCAGCCTCTCTTCTCATTTCTGAGAAGTTCATGCAATTTTTACGATTAACTTGTTCTTCATAATATGGATCAAGTAGACGAAATAGATCATGCGGTTCAAAAAATGGCCTTTGAATCAAAGTATCAAAAATATCAAAACTAATAACTTTATATTCATTTTTCAAAATTAATCTTTTTAAAGTTTCATAACGGTCATCCCAAGGCGTCGTCCTACTCCCAAAATAATGATCCTCGATATTAGTACCTAACTCATCATTCAATCCGAAAATCCGGCCTAATTGATAAAGTATCTTTTTCTTCTCTATTACATTTAATTTGGAATGTTTTATATTATCAACCCAGTACCTGTAGTATAATTTATTCCACTCTTTAAAATTTTTGTTGTATTTATTGTAACAGCCCATTTCTCTCAGAAAATTTTCAAAAAAAGAAAAAGAGGTTTCTAAATCACGGATATTTTTTTCATATTTTTCCATCGTGCCATTATTTGATGTTGAAGCATCACTTCTCTGATAATAAAAAATTCCATCATATTCAATAACCGCGAGTTTCTTGGCAAAAAATAAAAGGACACTTGAATATACAAGATCTTCAGTCATAATTAAATGATCTTTTATTCGTCTATAATACGGGACACACTTATCCCACAATTTTTTATTAATTAATTTATTCCATACAACATGCCAAAAAAAGGCTTTTCCTTCTTGTTTCATAAATTCATCAAATATGTGTTCTCCATGCAATTCAGAGAAAAATGGGCGATTTAAATTGGCAATCCACTTTTCTTGTTTCTCATTCTCAAAAACAAAATTCATATACACGATATCAGCATCTGCAGACATTGCCTTATTAACTAAAAGCCTATAAGAGTCAACCGCCAAATAGTCATCGCTGTCTAAAAATGCAATGAACTCACCTTGGGCTAATTCTGCTCCGCTTAATCTGGCATGAAACAATCCTTTATTGCTTTCATGTCTGACCAGCTTAATCCTGCCATCAATCTTTTGGTACTTCTGGACTATTTCGCAAACATTTCCGGGGGATTTATCGTCAACAACTATCACTTCAATATTTTTATACGTTTGATCCATCAAGCTGTCTAGACATCTCGGTAATAAAGATTCCGTATTATAAACGGGAACAATAACTGAAACCAAAGGCATGTTCTCTGCAGTTGAACTATCCCTCGATCTCGGATAATTGCCTAGAAACATTTTATATCCTCCTCTACCATTGTGGGATAGATTTAAAACGAAGTACGCTTATTTATTATTCCTTATATAATGAACCAACGGATTCTCTCCTGTAACTAAAATTTCCTTATATTCCAATAAATACCCAATCGTACAAAATTCCCGATTGGGATTTCTTCCTTCCGCCGCACCATGTAAAATATAGTGCTTTACAGGATCCATTTTTGATTGCCTGACATCCGGATTCTTTTCCAGATAATAATCAATGTCAAATAATCCTGACTTTACTGTCATCTTTCGCCAATTATACAATTTCAATCTATGTAGAATCTTTCTTTTCGCAACCGTAAAAATGAGCAAGTTTCTTAGTTCTTTAATATGTTGGTTAATTGTGTTTTCTTGATGTCTCAGAATTTCATGTAGTTTCTCCGTTCGTTCTTGATAACGATGAAGCAATTTCTGTTGATTTTCTAATACTGCGACAATTTTAGACATTTTTTTGTTGTATTCAGATTCTAGTTTATCATATTTTTGCATTAGTCGGGAAAGCATAGTCGTATTTTTTATATAATCTTCGAAATAATCGTTCCCTGGCGTCTTTTCTACTATGGTCTTCATTTGTGTGCTTACACCCAATTCTTTTACTGCCACAACTTGCATATTGGGGGTCAACGGAAATTCTTTTGCTTCTTGTCCAAAGAAAATCGATGCTTGCCATCGTACAAAGTCCAAATAAAACTTTCTTCTATGATAATTCTTAATAGCTTCTTCATACCACTCACGCCTAGCATATTTCTCTGGATCAGGTTCCTCTTGAATGTGCTGTTCACTTATAACAATTTCCGAAAAACCCGCGTTCTCAAGCAGATACTGAATACTCGTCGGTGTGAATGAAGTCTCATGTGTCCAATCGATATATCTGTAAAATGATCCCGCAGGTGATATTGCATTCGGTATAACTAAAAACAATTTTCCATTTGGATTTAATTTATTATATATATCCAACAGAAAATTGAACACCAGACGTTTCTCAATATGCTCTAACACATCGATCATGTAAATAAAGTCAAAACACCCTATATCCGTCTTTATATATTCAACAGCATCAGCTTCTACTATATGTAGTCCGAAAGATTTAGCGATTTGGGATAACGTTGGTGACAATTCCACACCGACTATGTTATGATAACCGAGTTCTTTAATTGCCAATAGTGCCATACCATTGGCGCAACCGATTTCCATTATTCTTGCATTCTTATCATCAGGAAGTAAATCTTTAAGCAATTTTTTATATCGTTCCAAAGATTGATCGATATAGCCGGGTTTCCTATGGTCGTGCCATTTTTTATAATGCTTATAGTAATCCATTATTTTCTCACCCTTAATAAATCAAATCGATCCCAAAATCTTTTTAAGTACTGAATAGCCCTTCTCGGATTTTTTAACCCTTTTGCAATCAAAAAAATAGCTTTCTTTGACCATGTGATAATTGGTAAACCTGACATCTTTCTTCTTTTCAATTCAGTTAAACTACCATATAAAATAAGAGCATCTCTCCATAAATTCTTACTGATTGCTTCTTTAATTTTACGTCTGTTCTTTAGATATTCGCTGATTGATGTCGTTAATACATATCTTTGTACCTCTTGAGTATCTCCAATTCCTACGACACCTGTTAATTTACTGAATTCTACTAAGTCCTCATATTTTTTTTCATCAATAAACTTAACATAGTCCCTCAAGCAATCCTGTATTTCAACGTCATTCAAATAATCATAATAATTCAAATACTTTTCTATTATTTTTAGAATTCCAGACTGTATGAATGTTATGCATTTGTATAGGTAATTGTTTTGTTCTACTTCCTTCAATATCGGTACTACAGTGCCACCATCTTCCCTAAATCCAATAACCGAACCATGTGGAGCACAAAATATGAACTCGTACATCATAACATTATCCATTATCTTACTTGCGTTCCGTAAAGGCCTGCCAAGATTAAATGCATATCCTTTTACATTATTTTTAATGTCGTCATACACGTTATATGCAGTACCAAAATAATAACCGTTTGTTTTCTTTTTTAAAATTCTATAAATTGCTTGCTGTGTCGAACATCTCCATCCGACATCCACAAGATTAATTTCCCGGTAATCATATAGAGAATTCTGTTCAAAATATTTAATTAACAGTTCAATTTCCTTTTGACATTTGGCGAATATATCAGGATAGATTACTTTTAAAAATTCTTTTATTCGATTACGGTCTTTTTGAGATATGATCTCATGCTGTATATCTTCTATTCCATATTCCTTTAACAAATCAATATATGCTTCTTTATTTAAACCTATGTTGTATAATATTTCTTCCAATGTTAACTTTTGACCAAAGATATTACTATAAGCGGTTAATAATTCTAATCCTTGTTCTTGATCTGTACAGACTATGCTCGGAATTTGATAAGACCTTCTAGAAGCATAGATATACTTGGCTTCAGGCAATTGGTCGTTAAAATACTTTTTAAACATGTTATATATCTTGTACGGCAGATATCCGTCCCTAGACAAGAAATAGACGTTATCCTTACCCCGTAGATGCTTAACCAGCCAATTCACAAATCCAAAAAAAAGAGACGAAACAACATTAACTCCAAACCGTTCCCAGTATTTTATGTCTTCTGAAGTGTAGCTATAATTAATTTGAATAGCTTTCATGATAGAATAAGTTAAGGAATAATGTTGCTCCAAAGAAATTCTGTCCCGTACTTTACGATAGAAATAAGAGGCGATACCCACTTTCTTTGCATTAATATAATCGGATATATAATTATCCCCTATATGTAGCCAGTTACGATCAATATTCAACTGTTCTTTTAAAAATACGTACATGTTGGAACTAGCCTTGGATATCCCAAGATCACCAGAAATATAAACTTCAAAATAACCATTGTAACCGTTTTTTTTCAGTAAAGAGCAAATAAATTCTTTACTCAGATACATATCAGAAATAAAAATAATCGTTTTTTTCTTTGATTTAGCATAGTCAAATACCCGCTTAATGAAAGGGTTTGCAATTGTAAACTTTTCTTCGACAGAAAGTTCAATTTCTTGAATTACTTTAGATCTCGTTTTTCCTACCTTATTTTCAATTATCTTGTATATGTCATCGAACTGAATGTCTTCCTTTTGAGAGATCGATCTTGCTTTCTCTTCTGCCCAAACCCTGATTTTCTTAAAATCAGTTATATTCATATTCCTCTTTTTCAACTCTAAACTGACTAAATCAAAAATATCGGCAGGATTTAGTACATTTCTGAGTAACGCCGTGTCATATATGTCAAACGAGATCAACTCATTTTCATCTATCATGTTACATATTCGTGAGAATTCGCTGTCCATGTTTTGTGTCATGGCATTTTCCCCCTTATGAATTTTTTAAATTTTAGAGGATGATATATATGCCATGTATTGATCGCAAACAGTATTAGAATCTCCGATTGCTACAATTTCACCTTTATGCAACCATATTACCTTATCTGTTAATTGTTTAACTTGATGAAGACTGTGAGAAACTAAAATTACTGTCTTTCCGCTATTCACTAAGCTCATCATGGTCTCTGTACTCTTTTTTCTAAATTGTTCATCGCCAACACCCAAAATTTCATCAATAATCAATATATCTGGATCGAGTCGAGTAGCAATGGAAAAACCTAATCTTGCTCTCATACCAGAAGAATAGTTTTTTATTGGGATATGAATGAAGTCGCCAAGACCTGAAAATTCCACAATCTCATCGTATTTGCTGTCAATATAATGCTTTGACTTGCCCAATATGGCCGCGTTCAGATATATATTCTCAGCACCGGTCAATTCATGATCAAATCCTGCCCCAAGTTCTAGCAATGGCGCGACTGACCCATTTACCTTTACTTCCCCTTCAGTCGGTTTTAAGACTCCGGCAATGATCTTAAGGAGTGTGCTTTTACCGGCACCATTCTGACCGATAATGCCGATCCGTTCGCCTTTACTAATGCTGAAACTGATAGATTTTAACGCATAGAAATCAGAGTACTGTAGATTTTTTTTAAGGCTCTTAAAAATGAATTCTTTAATACTTTCAACTTTCTCATTCGAAAGCCGAAATCTCATCGATACATTTTTTACCTCAATATCAACATTCGCCATTTGTATCTCCCTCTAAATATGGAGGATAAACTTATCTTGATTCCGTTCAAAAACTAGGACTCCTATCACTAAACTTATAAACGCCAAGAAGAAACAAACCAGTAAGTTATAAATATGAGGAGTAACTCCATAGTAGACACTGTCACGGAATCCTTCGATAAAATAGTATATCGGGTTAAATTGCAAAACAAATTGATACTTTTGCGGTATGATATCAGCAGGATAAAAAATCGCTGAAGCAAAATGCAGTGCTGTAATCAAAACACCATATATGTGTTCAATATCCCTAAAGAATACAGTCACTGTAGCTAACATCAAGCTGATTCCACAGCTAAATATGAACAAAAAGATCAAATAGATCGGTGCGTATAACACATTCACAGTTATATCAGCTCGTGTTACGATCATAATAAGAACCAAGTCTATTAATGAAATTAGAAAAAATATGAAGTTGGATAAAATTGTAGAAATCGTGATGATATACTTAGGTATATATACTTTTGTGATTAATCCCGATGCAAAAATCAAGGATTTCATTGAGGTCATGGTACTGGACGAAAAAAAATTGAAAATCAAAAAGCCGCAAAGCATGTATACAGGGAAATTTTCAATGCTGGTATTAAACAATGTCGAAAACACTAGAGTTAACACCAGCATGTGGAGCAAGGGATTTAATAAACTCCATAAAATCCCTAGAAATGAACCTTTGTACTTTTTCTTCACTTCTTTTCTAACCAACAAAGACAATAAGAAGGAGTATTTTTGAAAAGTTTTTAAATAAACCACATATTTTCTCATCGATCCCAAGTCCTTCACTTCGACAATTTTGATTATGGTTTTAGTTTAAGTAACTTGCTGCCGATATATCGTATTGTAGAAGAAATCATCAAATATTCTATTCGTAGCGAATTTTTAATCGATGATTTATTATTCCGCTTTTGTTGTCTGATATTTTTTACTCCTTCATATTTCCCCTTTAAATGATCATTTCCATAACCCTTTACAAAAAAGAAGAATATTTTTATGAACGCACCTAAAAAAATAAAAATCAGATTTACCACCAATAGAAGTATCGGCATATTCTTCGCCAGCATCCACACATTATTCCTCGCCGATATGCGGACCTTAAACTCATTGTACTTGCTCCCGGTCGTCGCGCTGCCGATATGGAGCACTTCCGCCGACGGGCAAAATACATTTTTGTACCCGTGCAGATTGGCACGGAAGCCGATATCGACGTCTTCCAGATAGGCGAAAAACCGTTCATCGAAATATCCGATTTCCTCGAATACCTCTTTACGATAAATCGCCGCTCCCGCGCATGCGCTGAAAATAACGCGCGGCTTATCGTATGCCTCGCTAGGCCGTCCGTCACCCGCTTTGTACGCCCATCCGAATATGGTGAATTCATCGCCCGCGTTATCGATGAGATGCGGCTCCGAATACCTCAGCATCTTGGCCGCCGCTGAGAAAATGCTCGGATCCGACGAGATGCATTCATATAGCGCCTGCACGAATCCTTCCCGCGCAAAGGCGTCATTGTTCAGCAGGATCACATATTGTCCGGATGCTGCCCGTATGCCTTGATTAACCGCGGCCGCAAAGCCGACATTCTCGTCATTGATGATCAGTGTCGTATCCGGGTAATGTTCCTGTATCAAATAGACGCTTCGATCCGTCGAATGGTTGTCGATAATGATAATCTCCCGTTTATTTTCGATCTGATCATATATACTGGCGATACAATCCAATATATATTTCTCTCCGTTGTAATTCGGTATGACGATCGACACGTTCATGTTCGTATGCATCCTTTGTCTTAGATTGCATCCTTTGTCGAAGCTTCTATTTTATCCTCTCTATTGTACCAAAACTATCTTCTAATAGCTATAATTATACATGTTTTAACTATTAATAGCTTAATATGGCAATACGTTTTTCTTTCTGATCCAATTTGCTACAATGAATGCTAGAAATGCGCGATGGATGGGAGCGGCGGATATGAGCGGGAAATCAAAAAAGCTATGGAAGTCGAAGCAAACATCGTGGTCAGACGATCTGCAACTCTTCGGACTGTGGATTGTCGGCTTCTGCTTTACAAGTTTTTTTCTTATCGCGCCTTTCGCCAAAGCGTTGTTTAATGGAGGGGCGCGCAATAACCTGTCGGCATATATCTTTAACCAGCCGATTTACACGGCGATGATGTTTCTGTTCCTCTTCGCCTGTGTGTTCGGCCTATTCCTTTTTGCCCGAAACAACCTGCGCCTGCTGTTCGAGCGCAACATGATCCCGATCGTTCTGGCAACGCTTATACCGGCTTCCTATTTGTTAACTTTGCTCGATTCCCCCGCATCATGGTCCCATACCATGCAATCGATCGTGATTCACTGCATGTATGTATACAGCTTTCTTATGGCGGTATTTATGTCCCGGCTTCGGCAAGGAGCGACATTCCTGACCGGTGTAATCATGGGATCCGGATATATAGTGGTGATTTTCGGTCTCCTGAACTGGTTGACGGGGCCTTTCTATCAGGACGCCGTTCTCATGGAACCCGGACGTTTGCGCCTTACCTCTGTGTTCCAATATGCGAACACTTATGCGGTATTCTTGACCGCTTTACTCCTGGCATCGCTCTACATATTGATCAGAACGTCGGACATGCTTCATACACAAAGCTCACGTTCCAAACCATCAACCCGGATGATCCGGCTCGCGCGGACGGCTGCCGCATGGATGATCGTTCCCTCTTGTCTATCGATGATTCTGACCTCTTCGCGCGGCGGTCTGGTCATCCTGCCCGTCGTCGTCTTCATTCTGCTCTTTCTTCTCAAATTCCGCCAACAACTTCTGTTGGTTCTTTATCTGACGGCCGCCGGCCTGATCAGTGCAATCGCCACCCCTTATATGACAAAAGTGGGGATGCGCCAATACGAATCGTTCGATCCCGAAGCTTTCATTACAGGAGCCTTGGTGATCATCGCGGCCTCCGCAGCATTCGTCTTGATCGTTCATTTCAAGAAACGAGCCGAAGTCTCAAAAATCAATCGTTTCTGGGCTCGAATCGAACAACTGCGGTTGTCCAGACTGATGATCCCGATTTCTTGTGCTCTCCTGGGGGCTGTGATCGCTTTTCTGCTTTTCAAAACAAACCTTGTGACGCTATTGCCGGAAGACTTACGCCAACGCATCAGCTCCATTAACTTTGAACAGCACAGCGTGCTCGAACGGGCGGCCTTTTATCGCGACGCGATGAAAATTGTGAAAGATTACCCCGTCTTCGGTACCGGCGGAAACGGTTGGTCGCTTCTGTATGAACGCTATCAACAAAATCCGTATGTCTCTACTCAGGCACACAGTTTTTATATTCAGCAGCTGATTGAAACGGGATGGTTTGGCTTTCTGGTTTTCATCACATTCATTGCTTTTGTTTATTGGCGATTTGTGAGATATTATGTTTATCGGGAACGAGAAGACAACAAATCGTTTGCGACGATATTCTTTCTCTTTCCCACTGCGATCCTTTTGCATAGCATGATCGACTTCGACATGTCCTATGTTTATATCGGGTGTCTCGTTTTTATTTGCCTGGGGGGAATGCTCGGAACGGCAAACGCTCCATTCACGCATGAACCATCAAATCCGAAGCGATTCAGGATTCGCCGTTGGCTCATCCCGTTGTTTGCCGTGTTATGCGCCGTTTTGTTGTTCATCACATCCGTAAGATTCATGGCTGCCGGCAATCATTATGTGATGGCTCTGCAACAGGCGAAAACCGGAAAATTGGACGATGTGCTCACACCGCTCGATCACGCGATCCGGTTGTTCCCGCATGCCGATTACTTGGGTTACCGGGCGGCTTTGATGCTGGACGTATATCGTCAGACGGACAACGATCAGTTCGCACAGCAATTTCTGGACACCGTCGAGCAGATCAAACGGCGCGAACCTTACTATCAGTTTGCCCTGGATAAACTGCTGAGCTATTATCTGTACACTAACCGGCATGATGACGCCATCGCAACGCTGGAGCGGTGGATGGAGATCGCGCCCTGGAACATTCATTTATACGAGTCGGCGATCGCCCTTCACGTCCAATTAGGGAGTCGTGCTCCCGATGCTGAAGAGCAGGATCGTCTGTATGCCAAAGCCATGAGTTACTATGGAAACGTGTTGGATCGCATAAAAGCCTTGGACGAGCTGCCTGCACAACAATTGCCGGGCCGAACGTTCGCCGTATCCCCGAATATGGCGTTCATCATAAGCCAGGTTCATCTTTCACGCGGCGAGTATGGTGAAGCGAGCGAATTGCTGACGCCGTTTATTCAAGACAACCCTTCAGCGCAATACCGCGACTTGGTGAGATTGTATCTGGTATCGAAGATGCTGCAACAAGAACAGGATGACGCATTATACAGCTCATTCACCGAACAGTATCCGGACGAAATCGAACGGATTCATCAACTCGTTTTGTTATATAAACATCAGAATGCGGCTTTCTAAGCCAATAAAACATCTTATATGGATAGGAGTTATGGGTAACATGATCAATATCAAGAAAAAGTTCGATCCGAGGTCACTTATCATTTACGCGTTACTTGCTTCATATTTTATTTTATCGCCATTCTATGTAGGGGCTGCCAATACTCATGAATTTATACTTGAACCGAATCTTCATCTTTCATTCCTCTTCGCAGGAATACTGTTTATTTCATTGGCAGTGTGGCTGTTTAAGCGATCCTATATTTTGACGCGTTTCGATATAATGCCGTTCCTGATATGGTTAATGCCGCTTTGCTTCATCATCTCATGGATCAACGCTGTAGCTGTACAAGATGCCATTCACAGCATTCAAATTCAAATTTTTAACACTGTCATCTTTCTAGTCGGATACTTTCTTTGCTCTTCAAAAGAAGGACCGAAACCTTTTGTTTTTTTGATCATGCTAAGCGGCTATATTCTCATTTTCATCACCATGAGTGATTGGCTGGGAACCAGAATCGTAACGGATTCTGTAGTTTATTCAATAGGTGATTACAGGATCTTCTCTGCACTGTACTATCCGAACGCATATGCAGCCTTGATGATCGCCTTTTTCTTTGTTTGCTGCTATTTGGCAGTCGCTTCGCAGCGTCGATTTGTGATGGTCTTCAGCGCTTTTCTAAGCATTCCCGCTCTTTTGTCTTTGATCTTAACGTATTCGCGCGGCGGATATGTCGTTTTTGTTTTGTTATATATCTTGTTTTTGTTCATGATGCCGATTGTTCGTCAACTGCTTTTCCTCGTTTTTTCAATTTTTTGTGTTGCTCTGACAGGCTTCCTGTATCCGTTCATTTCACGAATCGGCATCGAACAACAGTCTCAGTTCAGTCTGGGTTCTTATACCTTAGGCTGGCTGCTGTTGCTCGCTGGTTCATCATTGCTCGCATTATTGACAGTGTTTGTTATACCTCGTTTGCAAACGATACTGAACAAAAAATTGTTACAACGTTCGTCAATTCGGTTGTTTTTACGGTACATCATACCCGTAAGCTGCATCATCATGATTGTGTTGGGGATTATCGCACTAAACAACGACAGTATATTAAAACTTCTTCCAGAGCAACTTCAGACCAGATTGGAAAATCTGAACTTCCGCCAACACAGTGTATTGGAACGAATCACTTTTTATAAAGATGCCTTCAAAATTATTGAAGATTATCCCTTAATCGGAGCGGGCGGAGGCGCATGGAATGCGCTGTACATGGAATATCAGAATAACCCGTATGTGACTAAAAAACCTCACAGTTTCTTTATAGGGCAGGCAGTGGAAACGGGAATTCTAGGCTTATGCATTTTGCTGATCATCCTGTTCTTCGTTTATTATCGATTTATTCGGTCACAACGTTCTGACAAAGATCATTCGCTTCGGTTCGTCTTCTTTATGTTCGCGACTTCGATCCTGATTCATAGTTTAATTGATTTTGATATGGAGTTTATGTATATTAGCGGACTTGTCTATTTGAGCATGGGGATTATGGCTTCACAACAAGCGGAGGAATCATCCGCAAAATCTACACAAACAACCAAGGTCAATCCTAAAAGGATTCGCCATATTTCATCTTTGTTACGTGTCTCTTATCTCTGTACATTGGGTTTTGTCGCTATTATACTCATCATTATTTCTTCTCGATCACTTTACGCTTATCGTTTGTATAACGAAACTATGGATCAACTGAATTCAGGTTCAAAAGCTGAACTAACCATCTCGCAAGCAGTTCAAAATCTAGGTAACATTATAAATATGAAACCTTATCATCCCTATTACATGACCGAGATGGTCGCCTTTCTTCATGCGTTGTACCAGAGAGATCATGATCCGGAGTATCTTCAATATGCCAGATACTATCTTGACCAGTTGAAAAAGGTAAGTTCAAATTTCTTATTGGCACCCGATGCCGAACTGGAGCATTACCAAATTCAAAACGATCTCGTACATTTGGCGGATACGTATCTTTACTGGATTGATAAATTTCCGTGGAGAGTATCTCTGTATGAATCGGCCGTTCCTCTTTTGTATGACTTGGGCGTTAGGCAACAATATACTGAAGAAACGTCAACCCGCTGGAACGAGGCCCTCATCCTGTATTACAGAATGAGAGAACTTATGGACCGAATTGACTCCCTCCCGGAGGAACAATTGCCTGGGAAAGATTTTTATATATCAGACAATATCGTTTCCACTGTCATCTCCATTTTGTTTGCGCAGCAAAATGATGATCAAGTGATATCTGTCATCCAACACCATTATGAACCAGTAAATGTTAATTCTCCTGTTCATATATTACGCTTGTATCTCGCTTCACAAATGCGACTTAACATACTGGACAGTTCGTTATATCATGAATTCATCTCAAGATATCCTGAAGAAGCAGATATGATAAACAGTCTTCTGAACAGTAACTAGCCAATAAAAAGCATTAGAGGTCATTCAAAAAGAATGTTCTAAGGATAGCAAAAAGTCCACTGTCCACATCAATCATTGTCAACGCCGGAATTCATTTGACCCACCAGCGCCGGAATAAAATTGACCCACCTGTGTGCCTGGTGTCGAATAGATTCCGGTTTTTACTTTGTCCTTGAGGCGGTAGCTGTTCCCGCGAATGTT
>Ga0310828_1000749_pt1 | contig 26613 bp, 14 predicted proteins | sample WT_ome_3_FD_202242 | JGI IMG/M metagenome (GOLD analysis project Ga0310828, IMG submission 202242) | Sorghum-adapted microbial communities enriched on wild type (WT) sorghum from Joint BioEnergy Institute, Emeryville, California, United... ... | reverse complement strand
TTCACGCGCTCGGCCGCTTTGCCGAAGGCTACGCCGGTCGCCTGGCCGCCGAAATAATCGTCCTTATAGGAAATGAAATCGGGATGGGAGTACAGTTCCGGAATGGACGGGAACAGTCCGCCCACTTGGAACGATTTCAGCTGCTGCTCCTTGTTCAGCAGCCAGGAAGCGAACTGAAACGCTTCTTTCGGATGTTTGCCTTCCTTCGGCAGCGTGACGAACGCCCCGCCCCAGTTGCCCGCGCCTTCCGGCATTTGCGCGATTCTCCATTTGCCGGCCGTATCCGGCGCGTTACCTTTGAAGACGCCGACCATCCACGCCGGCGACAGCGACACGACGAACCCATCGGTATTCATGTCGTTGTACCATTCCGCGCTCCACAGTTCGGATTTGGAAATCCAACCTTCCTGAATGCCCTGCACCGTGATGTCAAACGCTTTTTTCACCTGCGCGTTGGACTCGATGATCAGGGAACCGTCCGCCCTGCTGAAATAAATTTCGCCGTCCGACTGGTCGCGCAGCGCGTTGTACATCAAATCCGTAAGATCCACGAACGGTTTGCCGGTTTTCGCCGTGTAGTCCCGCGCCACCTGCACGAATTTGTCCCAGGTGCTGATCGCCTCGGAGAAGGCGTCCGGATCGGAGGGCAGCCCCGCGGCTTCCGCCAGGTCCGGGCGGTAGAACACGGCCGTCGGACCGATGTCGGTCGGCAGGCCCATCAGGAACGTGCCGTCGGCGTTGGACACCTGTTTCCATTTCCAGTCCAAATACATATCCTTCAAATCGCCGGCGCCAAGGTCGAGCAGATTGTGGAACTTGTCCTCGTGTTCCAGAAATCTGTCGACGAAGGCGATTTCCAGATGGAACAGGTCCGGCGCGCCGGAATTGGCGGACAGCGCCGTCAGCAGACGGTTGTGGTGTTCGGTCTGGTCACCCGTGTTCTGGATCGTGACCTGGATGTTCGGATTCGCTTTGTTCCACTCTTCCGCCAACTCTTCATAATTGTTGTTGCCCAGCGTCCAGAAGGTCAACACAATCGGTTCGCCGGAGCCGCCGTCCCCGGAATTCGATCCTCCGCCATTTCCTCCTCCCGCCCCGCCGGATGCGCTCGTTCTGCCGGTCCCGCCATTCCCGCCGTTGTCGGAATTGCCTCCGTTGCCGCCACCGCAAGCGGCCAGCGCAACCACGAGCATGAGGCCAAGCGCAATGATCCATGCTTTTTTCAACACGTTCTATCCCCTTTCCATGACCAACTTGTTTTTTTCATGTTCAGCATAATCGCAGATGAGGTCGATGTAGAGGGGAGAACCTTCCGAAACAGGGTTGAAATTATTGCGCTCTGCATATACCCGTCGGCGGCACGCAGAAGGCCGCAGGCTTGTCACACTGCGCCCCGACGGATCTGCCGCATCCACCCGACAACCCGGCGCGTTCAACACATCCGATATCCCCGGATTCGCTCGACTTTCCCTGCGTAATGCGCGTTAGCGCACGCTGTTCAATGAAAAAGCCATCCGGATGGATGGCTCGGATGGTTATTCGGATGAATGGTTATTCGGATGGATGGTTATTCGGGAAGGAAGGTTTTTCGGATGAACGGTCATTCCGATGAAAGGCTTCCTGAACGGAAGACTTCGAATAACTTGACAAAAGGTTTTGGAGGGGTGGCGGAGGTTTTCGACGGGTGCTTTCGGCTTCGCCGAACGCGCGTTTACATTTTTTCATCAAACATTAACAGCGCTCTCGCCAGCGCTTCCACGCCGAGCGCCACATTCGCATCGCGTTGGATGCGGTAAATGCACGAACGTTCGCAAACGCAAGCCATCCCCGGATTTCGTCCGGGGATGGCCCAAGCGTTATGATTCCGTCTCCCATTCATCGCCGCACTTGACTTTGCGCGCCCGTTTGTACAGGGCCCCGTCTTTTTTATGGACGTCCGCTTTCCGGATGCCCTGCAACGTGCACAATTCCAACGAGATTTTGCCTTTGTCGGTCAGCGGATGTCGGACGATGCGCGCGTCGGTCCGCCGGCACGGTTCGCGCGTCACGGCGAGATACATGAATTTTTCGTCCTCGTACGGTACGGTTCCGTCTTTCAACTGACGGTGCAGACGGCTTCTCGGCACGCGGAATTTGAAATGGCACCAGTCGTGCGGCGGCATCGGGCACGCGGATGCGTGCGGACACGGAGCCGCGAGGAATGCGCCGAGCTGCAGCAATGCCTGCCGCTCGTTCATCAGCTGCGCATACCCGGCGGGAGTCCCGGGCTCCACGAGCAGAAGCATCTGATCCGCCGCGTTCCACAGTTTTTCGATCACCTTTGCGCGTTCCGCGTCCTGCATTTCATTCAACACGTACGAGGCGATGACCAAGTCGGCTCTGGCCGGGATGTCTGCCGCGATCAAATCGTGCCGGACCCATTTCGCGGTGCGGAGCGGCGGCGGACCTTCCGCCATCAAAGTTTGGCCCATTTGCATCATGGCGCCTTCCCGTTCCAAACAGACCAGACTCTCGATATCAAGCAACGCGTAAGCGACCCACGAAGCGGCGCCCGTACCCGCGCCCGCATCCAGCACCGTCGCCGGACGGAGCGGCGTCATGGCCAGCGCATGGGATAATGCGGTGAACACCGCACCGTAAGTCGCCGGCATGCGCGCGATGGCGTAAGCCGCAGCTTCTTGATTTCGGGTGAGCAGACGCCGGCCTTGGCCGCTTTGCGTGCGGTACCGTATGCCGAGCGATTGCAAATCCCGCTTCAAAGCGGCGTAATCCAGCCCATGGATCTGTTTGTCGATGGCGATTTTGAGTTCGATGGGAAGTTCCATGCCGGTTCCTTTCCGATCTCGTCGTTTTCGATGGCCTCGATACGAGGATTCGCTTTCGTTTTCACGACCGCGAACACGTTTGCGGATCATGGCGTTAGGATATTCGGTAATATGATACCTTCGCCGGGCGCATCCGGCAACCATGGCGTTGACCTTGTCGTCGAGATTCCGCCGAGATTCGCAGGCGGACCGCCGTCAAACGCCCCCGCTCATCGGACATCGCGGGTCGGCGATAAAAAGAAAGGCCGGCCTGAAGGCGTCAAGCCTCGGCCAGCCTTTGCGGAACGCGGACTTCTACCGGATCGTCTTCAGCGCGGCGCTCCACTTCACGACTTGATCCAGCATCGCGTTGACCGATTCTTCATGGTGCGGCGCCGGTTTGAACACGCTGAAGTTTTCGAAATCGGTGAACAGCGACAGACCGACTTGCGCCCGCACATCGGCCACCTGCAGTTCTCCCATGATCAACCGCAAGTTTTCCACCGCCCGCGCGCCGTTGAAACTGCTCCAGCCGACAAAACCGGCCGCCTTGTTGTTCCATTCGTGATAAAGAAAATCGATGGCGTTTTTCAACGCGCCGGACGTCGCCCGGTTGTACTCCGGCGTGCAAAAAACGTACCCGTCGAACGAAGCGATCGTTTCCGACCATTTTTTCGTATGATCGTTGGCGTAATTCGGGCCGAGCGAAGGCGGCACCGGTTCGTCGTAGACCGGCAAGTTGAAGTCGGCGAGATCGACGAGTTCATATTCCGCATCGCCGCGCTTTTGGGCGATATCGTACACCCACCGGGCCACTTGATCCGCCACCCGTCCGGGACGGGTGCTGCCGATGATGATGCCGATTTTGACCATGTCGATTGGTTTCCTCCTGTCCTATTTGGCGCTTTTGCATCATCCGTAATATGGCCCGGACTTCCATATTTATACACCCGATTCAACATCCCAATCGATCGATACATCCCACGCAGTTATCGCCGTCGTTACGTTCGTCCGGTTTCCGACGCCAAAAAAGGAAGGAATCCGCAGCGGAGAGAAGCGGCGGAACGGATCACCATAGTCCATGCAGTGATCGCAACACATCTTCAGCCAGCAATTCCACGAACGACTCCTGATGAACTTTCCGGCCAACCTCCACCATTTGCGCACAAAGGTCAGAATCCCAGCTAACCCTCCATTTCTCCAGTCTGGATATCTCGTTGTCATCCAGCTTCGGGCCGGGCAGGGAACGCGCAGCCGACAGGTACGTATCTCCGCCGAAGCGCCAAGGGGTGAATCTGTCCGGAAACAGTTTCGCCAGCGTCATCCCCATGGTCAGCCCCTTCAGGTCAAAATCACCGGAATAAAACAGCCTGCACTCTTCCCCCGAAACTTCCAGACACCGCTGAATCCAGCGAATCGCCGCCGCGCTGGCCGGTCCGCTGGTGCAGAGAAGCGCGAGCGGCGCTTCATCCATCCGGAACGAAAGGGGGATCAAATCCGCAATGGTGGAAAACACCGCCGGGTTTTCCACCGCATAAATCCTTGAGCAGCTGGGAAACCGTTCCGCGGCCTCCACTTGCCGCAGCGACCACACCTTCGGCAGGACAGGCTGTCCCGGTTGCGGCACCAACCAATGGATGATGGAGGACACGTCGTCGTCCAATATGCCGAAACGGCGATACGTTTCCCGCGTCGCCAAAGTGCCGGATCCGGTATCGTCCGTTGCCTCTTCTTCTCCAAAAGCCGAGTCGCCATGATTTTCCCCATGTATTTTCTCCCGCAAAATCGAAAGCAACATCCGTCCGGCAGGCTGGTGGACGTCCAGCGCATGCGCGTCGCCGCTGACCCGCGCCGCCAGAACAGGGAGGCGGATTTCCGGAGAAGCGCCCTGCCGCCCGCCGCCGAACAGGAACTCCAGCGTACGCACGACGATACCGGCGGTCAAGAGGGCCAGATCACGATCCGTGTGAAACAGATCCCTCAACACGCGACAACTGGCCGTTCCTCCGGTTTCCAGATCCGACAGCCATTCATCGACGGCCGGGGAGCGACGGTCACCGGCGGAATTGCGAATGTCCAGCAGGAAACGGCGCCACTCGCCGTCCTGCAACAGCCTCCGTTCGCTGCGAGTCAGAAGCGGCTCGCTTTCCAGCAGGCGATACAGTTCCACGAGCCCGATGGCAAATGCCGACGCCCGCAATTCTTCCTCGAACAAGGCCAGCGGAATCGTCACAGTGTCTCCCGGCCGGACGTTCCATCCGAAAAACGAGCCGATCGCCTCGCTTTCCTCTTCCGTCACGTTTTCCACGACGGCCCGGCCTCCAATGCGGCCCAACGCCTCATACTTTCGCCAGATCGCCTGAAGCATTCTCCGGTAGCCCGGGCGCTGAAAATACGCGACGGCGCGCCGGCCGGCACTTTCCGTCCCGCTCATGAAGCGTCACCTTCGTGCTGCACGTACTCCTTGACACGCCCGTTCCAGCGGTAATGGAACAAGGTGACAAAATCCACATCCTTCGGACGGTAAATCTCATAGATCGCGAGCTGCGGCACCGAGTCGTAACATCCCCACAACACCTGCGAGGTCATGATGTAATCGAAATCCATTTCCGTGAGCAGCTGGAACATGTCGCGCATGTTCTCCTCGTCCACGCCGGCGAACGCTTCATCCAATGAGATCAGCCGCGGCGCGTCCGGATGGGCGTCGGAATACCGCGACCAGGTGGCGGCGAACAGCGGAATATACATGGCCATCGCCTTCTCCCCGCCGCTCAATACGTTGAAACGCGAATCGGTCAGCGGCCGGTACGCCGTCTGCTCTCCTTTGCGGTATTTCAGTTCGAATTGGAACCAGTTGCGGTAATCCAGCACTTCGTACAAATGCTTGCGAAGCGATTCCTTTTCGCTCTGGGCATTCAGCTTGGCGTATCCGATCTGCGAACGGAAATGACGGATCATCGCGTCGATCTCGTCCTCGCGCAGTCGCTGCGAATCCCGCTTCAACAGTTCCACAAGGGAAACGGTATCCATTTGCTGCTCGTTATACGCCGCTTTCGGCAGCCATTCCAGCTTCAGCCGCAGTCCGCTGGACGTATTGCGCTCTTCCATCAGCCGGTTCATCTCCCGGACCCACTGTTCCGCCCGGTGGATGCGATGCCGGATCGCTTTGCCGACGCTGCGAAGAATGATTTCCTCGTACAGTTCGCGATCTTTTTCGTTGAGCAGCGCGCTTTGCTCCTGTTCGTCCCGGGTCAATTCTTCCGTCAGCATTTGCGGCGTTTGCGGGTGCGCGCGGTCCCGTTTGGAGGTGATGATGATGCGTCCCGTATCTTCCTCGATATCCGACTCCAGAATGTAATCGGTCAGAATGCTCCGCACCTCGTTAAAAAGGTTTAACAAATGGTTTTTGATCGTTTCCGCGTTTTTCCCCTCAAATACGGATTCATACCGCTGCCGAATGCGGGATGCGACGCGTACCGCCCGTTCCCGCTCCGCTTCCGCCGCGTCCGGGCCGATGACGACGCCCGCGCCGGTCCGCATCCCGTCGTCCGCGCCCATTACCGCATCTGTCCCGGGCGAGGTTCCTTCCTTCCCGATCGAGACGTAAATGTCCCGCCATTCCGGTACAAGATTGCGCCGCATTTCCCGATGCCAGCCGTCCAGCGCCCGCTCCAGCGCCCGCAAAAGCGCTTCTTCCTGCTCGCGGTACATTTTCAGGCTCTGATCCGCCCGCGCCGCCGCTTCCCTCGCTTCGTTCAACCGCCTCTGCGCCAGTTTCATTTCGCGTTCCAACCGCTCCCGGTCGTTCTTCAGCGTTTCGATGCGTCGGGACACGTCCGCCAATCCAAGCTCATCCATCAACCGGCGCAGCGCTTCCGCTTTTGCGCGCAATGAACGGCGCCGTTCCTCCAATTCGTCGGTCAGTTGCTCGTCTTCTTCGATAGCGTCCTCGATCGACCGTTTTTCTTCGCGCAGGCGTTCGATTCGTTCCGCCGCCTCGACGCCGCTTCTCCATGCGGCATAGAGCGAGCCGATGACACTTTCGTAATCCCGCGACAACGCAACCGCTTCTTGCAGTTCTTGCTCTCTCTTAAGCCGCGTCCAATCCGCCGTCAGTTCACTAAGCTGCCGCTGCACATCCCGCCAATCGGCCGACTTCGCCTTGAACCGCTCCAGAATACGGTTTTCCTGTTGCAGTGCCGCCTCCAAATGGGATTGCGCATCTAGCAGCGCCTGCAGAGCCTGTTCCAGCGCGGCGCAGTCCGGAAACGCGGCGGCTTCGGACGTTAGCCGCTGTTCCCGACCGCGCAATTCCTCCAACGATCGCATCAGCTGCGCCGCCTGTTCGGAAAGCAACTCCAACTCATTTCGGAGACGCGCCATCTCCAGCATGCGCGTCCGTTTGCGCGTCTCCTTGCCGATGTATTCCGCCCTCGGTTTGTTCGCGGTCACCCCCGCCAGCGGACCGAGCCGATACGCGCCGGAGCCGGAAATGAACGTCGCAGACAGATTAAATCCGCCCGCCTCGCCATCCTCCGTCCAAAGAAACGTCCTCAGCACCGCGTCGATCGTTTCCGCGTTCAGTCCGCTGTCCTCGGGCGGTGTCGGTCTCAGCACGTCGGCCAGCGTATAGCCGAGCTCGACCGGCTGCGGAACAATCCACGATTCTTCGTGTCCGTCCGCGACCGCGGCGATCCGGCCGTCCGGCGAGATCCACGCGTCCAGCAATCCGGATCGCTCCAGCGCTTCTTCGATCCGCGCCCGGCTGGCGTCATCCACTTCGTCCCGAAAATCGCACACGGCGTACAGGGGGGCTCCGCTGCCGGCCGGGCAGGCGGCGCGCCGCCGCGCTCGCGCCTCGCTGCGCGGCGGCTCCGGTTCGCGATTCGCTTCCCACGTTCGCAACTCCTCCCGAAGCTGCTCCCGTTTCCGCTCCAGTTCCTGCTGTTCATGCTCGATCCTCACGCGCCGGGCGGCCAACTGCTCCCGCCGTTCAGCCTGCGCCTTCAGAAGAGCGGCGCGAATCCCCTCCGTGGATCGAACGTCCATTCCAAAAGCCGTCAGCGCCGCAAACGTTTCCCGCACGTGTTCGTCCCCGAACGGCAGTTCGGACAACGACTCCCGCCACGATACGACAGCCTCGCGCAGCGCATCTTTTCTCGCTTCCAACATCCTTGCGCGTTCGCCGCGTTCCCGTTCCCTCCGATCGCGTTCCTGCCGCGCTTCTCCCAGTTCCGCCTCCAGTTCCTGCACGAGGCGCGCGGTTTCCCGCTCCTCGCGCGCCTTGGCCAGGGCTGCCTGCAGACGCTGGCGGTGTTGCTGCAGATCGCGTTTCCACGGCGCCATCCAGTTGTCGTCATCCGGCTCCCTGCCTTCCCAACGTCCATGATACACCGCATGACCGGAAAACTCGATCTCTTGCGCCAGCGACTCCAGTTCCCGCAGCGCCTCCCGCTGCTCCTCCGCGTATTTGTCGCGGCGGTATTCGGCGTCTTCAAGATCGCGCGCCACGCCGGACATTCGGCTGCGATTCCGGTCCAGCCGCTCGCCTGCCAGCATCAGATGCCGTTCCGCCTCGTTCAGGGCGGCCGTTGCCGCTTCCAGTTCGCGCTGTTTGCCGATGGCTTCGTGTTTTTCCAGAACGTCCAGTTCCGCTTCCGCCTGCTGAATGCCCGATTCCGCGAGGGAAACATCGCTTTCGGCCTTCCGCTGCTCTTCTCTCGCCTGTTCCAACTCCCGCTCATACTGCACGGTCTGACGCTTCTTCTCGCCGTATGCGGCATGCGCCTGCAAGAGCTGCAACGATACGTCGTACAACATGTACTGATTGTAACGGTCGTATACATCCCGAAGCCTGCCGAGCTCTCTGATATGAAGTCGCAGCTCGTCCAGCCGATCCGCAATCTGGTCCATATCTTCCAGCACCTCGGACAACGGCCGCAGTTCGTCTTCGTGCAGCGGCGGCAGCGAACCGTGCAATATTTCGTAGATGGCCGACGGCTTGAAATCTTTGGACAGTTTCGGACTGCGCAGCTGAATCATCAGGTTCAGCAAATCCTGATACGCCTCCACATCCGCAAATCCGAACAGATGTTTGTTGACCAGGTCGCGATAGGAAGTCTGATCGTGCACCACCTGGCCGCCGGCTCCTATGGCCTTTTCCAGCTCCTGTCTGCCGAGCGGTACGCGCACTCGATGCTCCAGCCAATGATTCCTGTCATACAGCCAGAAATTCGTACCGATTCTGCGTCCGTCATCGAGCACGAACCCCCAGAACTGCACCTGGGACGCGCCGCGGCGCGCGCGCAAACCGATGCCGATCGTCTTTGTCACACCCCGGGCGGGCCGGACAAACTCCATCCACAAGTAGCCGGTCACATCCGTTTTGCCGCTGTCCGCCTCTCCAAGCAGATAATACTCGATGCGCCGGTCGCGCGATCCGAACGGATCGAGACGGTGCGGGCGTTTGTCGCCGTCCAGCACGAGCGGCAGAAAACTTTGCATCGTCACCGATTTGCCCGAGCCGTTCGCTCCGCGCAAAATGAGCCTTCCGCCCTCCAGTTCAAACACTTCCTCATCGTAATGCCAAAAATTGAGGATGCCGATGCGGCCCAGACGCCAACGCTCGGCCGGCTCGTTCCGCGTCATCCGGTCGACTGCCATTGCCGACTGCCTCCTTGTTTCGCTTTCTTTCTGCTGCCCGTTTCGATCTCCGATACCGTTTTCCTTTCCATGTCCATTCGTCCCCACCAAACCGCTGACCCCGAATCGCTACAATAAATGCCTCGCCTTACCGATCGATTCAGACATGCGCTCCGCGACACTCACTCCGATTCCACTTCCGTGCTGCCATATTCCGCAGTCCATCTCGCAACGACCGGCGAGATGACAAAATGGTTCGCATCCTCCCACCTGCCAAGCTGCCATTCCTCCATGTGCCTTGTGCACTGTTCCGCCAATTCGGCAGAGGACATCTCGCGGAATTCCTTACTCCAGTAGGTCTGATACTGTTCCTGCAATTTCAATAGCAGGCTTTCCAGTTCGGACCGTTCCAGTCGCACCGTACCGTCCGCTTCCGCTTTGCGCGCGTCCTCCCCATGGATCTGCCGGCGCAGTTCACCGGCGAGAAGCAGCACCAGATCGGACACGCCCGCCATGGTCGGGAACAATTCCGCCTCGCCTGTCGGTTCCGGGTGAAAAAACAGGAGCCCTTCGCGGTAACGGCGCCCTTCCCAACCGAGCATGCGCTGCAGATGGTCGATGATCGACCGGCGCTGGGTCAGCACATAAGGCAGCAGTTCCTCATCCCAGTGGCGATCGAGAACGACCGGTTCGAGCAAAAAACGGCGGTAAACGCGATGCCGTCTGCGAATGTTGTCACCGTCCGGCGTATTGGCGTACGAAACCGGATCCGTCAGTTCCTCCATGCTGGAGTAGGAAGTCAAATCCTGCGGAAACCACCGCAGCACGTAACGGACAAGAGAAGAACATTCGTACAGCGCGTTCCTGTCCTCGCTTTGCGCCCAACCGCTCTCGTCGCCATCCACGGCGATCAGCACACCGAGCGCGGTGAGCTTCTTCAACGCGCGCGCCATCGAAAGACGGTGGTGGTACAATTTCCAGTCGGCCTCAAGTCCGGCGGCCGCCATCTGCTCCCGCACTTCCTCCACCATCTCCGACAGCAAAAATTGGTCCATTTCCGTTTTGCCTTCCAAATACCAGAGCACATAGGTGAAAAATACATAATCGCGAACTTCACGAAATTCCCCGAACCCCATCCACGGCTGCGGGACGGCCGGCGTGCGCTCCAGTTTGGCGAGGGTACGGGTCACGATCAGCGGAAATCCCGCCTGGTCCATAAACCAGTCGCGCAGTTCTTCATAATGATCCTTGATGGCGAAATATAGCTCCGGATCGTCTTCCTTCAAAATCCACGGCCGGTTCAGAAGCGCGTGAACGCACGCCTGTTTGCGTTCCAGCGCCTGCGCCGAAGCGGCCGCGGATTGTTTCCCGCGCCTGGCTCGCGCAAGGGTGGCGCCACCGTTTCCGTTCATGCGTCCACCCCCTCCTCTCCGGCGGCCGCTTCCCGGAACGCAGCATCCGTCAAAGTAAAGACGAACTCATAGTCCGGCAAGTCGAGCTCCCCGTCTTCCGATACCAACATGGTGCGTTGCTCCGTCTTGGCGTTCGTCATCGTAATTTTGACCCCTTCCGGCGTGACAAACGTATGAAGCGGGGCGGAGTTGCAGCGCCCGATCCACTGCAAGAGACGCAGCCGCGTGGCGGACGGAACGACGCCAAGTTCCGATACCTTGAGCCTTCCTCTTTTCACCAGCCACCGGATCGCCTCCCATTCTTCCGCCTGACGCCGGCGGTACGCCTCCCGCTGCCGGCGTTTCCGCTCTTCGTTTTCCGGCACCGGTTCCGTTTCATGCTTGCCCGTGCGTTTGCGGCTGCGCGAGCGCAGCGTGAGCATCGTCGGCACTTCCTCCCACATGGACTGATCGGCTCGGTCCGAATGCCGCAAATCCTCGCCCTGCAAATGCCGCGTCGGAAACAGACCGAACACGAGCCCCGCCAAACGATGCGCATCATCCAGAGACTCGAGCCTGTCGAACCATGCGGCCAAATATTCCAGTTCTTTTCTGCGGCTGACTCCGGAACGTTTGCGCTCCTGGATGCGGATGACGCTGCGCACGATGCGCGCGATCGCCTCTTTCGTCGACCGTTCCAAAAGCGTCAGTTCGGAAGGGGAAGCGCCGTCTCCCAGAAACCAGCGCCGCAGATTTTGCCAACCTTGCCGCAATTCGCCGATCAGAACGTCTTTCGGGGGGACATCTTCCAGACGAGGCTTGTCCAGTTCGGCTTCCGCCACGCGCTCCAGAAACAGGTCGCGCACGCCGTTGGAAATTTGCTCCAGATTCCCTTCAATTTTATATGCGCTCCGCTGCAAAGCCTGAACAAAACTTCGCAAATAATGAGTCAGCCTGTCTTTATACACGAGAAACGATTCCGCGACCATCATCTCTTCGGCTTTGGTCGTCTGCAGGCTGGCGATGTAATCCGCCGCGTTCTCGTGCAGGCGTTTGAACGCATCGTACAGCGTCGTCCACAACTCATGGGCGGATTCCGGAGAGTGTTCCCAAGCCATGCCGCGCACGGCGAACAGCTTCTCGGCGATCAAATCGAACAAGTTCGATTCCAGCGATCCGCCGTAACCGGTCACTCTTTCCAGCGTTTCCAACAGCCGTTCGATCTCGATGGAATACGGGCGCAGCAAGTACTGCATTTTCTTTTTCATATATTCTTCCAGCGTGGCGGCCCGTCCCCCGTCATGTCTGGAGGCGAGATTGCCCCACTGTTCCAGCTGCTCCAGATCCGCCATGCATTGTTCCAGCGTATAATCTGGGAGGACGCCCCAACGCGCTATCCCATCAAACACTTCTTCCGGCTTCATCCAGTATCGGAGACGCTTGTATTCCTGATAAAAAAATCGCATGATGGCGCGATAACGGGACACGTTTTCGGCATTGACATATTTCAATTCGGGAATGCTTCGCAGCGCACGGGATGTCAAAGGCGCATCCATCAGGGCACCCCTTTCCTCCTGATTCTCGTTCTTTTTTCTCCCGAATCTTTTACCTCCGGATTTCCCTATTATATATGACTTTCCGAAGTGCGGCTACAATGGGTCACCCGGACGATTCGCAATCCTTCGACAACCGAATGCGTCACTCGCCCCGCGTGCCTCTGCGCGCAATGCGGCCGATGTTCGGCGCGCCTTCGTATATTCCGGATTTTCCCTCTTGCGCCCAAAACCCGATCAATCCCGAAACTCGATAAATCCGGTTGATTTTCTCCAATTCTTATTTATTATTATGAGCGTTTTGCAATAATCCAAGGCCTTGATTTGTAAGGATTTTCGGACATAAAAAAGGGACTTCACCCCAACTTGGAGAAGTTTTCAAGTGACCAAACAAGAAAACTTAAGGAGCTATTCCTGTAATGAATTAATTTGCGGTTTGAAAAGAAAAAGCGCCTCCTGTATGCTGGGTCTCGAATGTTACGCACATTCACTGCCCTAATAAGCCAAAATTTCATCGGAAAGCTGTGGATACCCCCACACTTTTAACGCCAAATCCGCCAAGAATTGTGCCCGTTTGAGGATTGCCTCCTCATTCCAAGCTTCAAGTTTGGCCAGTTCTTTGTTTAACCTCAGCGGGCTGTCGGCAAACCCGCCCTCCATATCCCGTTTTTCCTTAAACGGCCGATCACTGAGTTCGGAATTATATCGGGTCAGTGTCAGGTTGCCCAACGTATGCAAATAGCTCTGCGAAGGATTTGTTTTTCTTTTCTCATACTCTAACTGAAGTGCCGCTTGGGCGAACGTCGACACTCCATTCGCTTTCATTTCACGGGCTACCTGCCTTGCTAATCGTTTCGGGTTCATTTTTTTAGGTTGACGGTTTTCAACAGATTGTTGTTCTGACAACCCGTTCATGAAGTCCAATAATTTTGTGTTGACAAATGCAAATACTTCTTGGTCTTTTGGCTCAGAGCCAAACAAATACCTGCCCGCTCTCAGCTTTCCGTTAACAATTTCTTCAACAACACCTACCCAAAATTGACCATCATAAAAAACAGTCAATTTCACTTTTTATTCCCCCTCTAAAAAATCATTGGAACGATGGACATCCCGAGGGGGGAAGGTTACTGGCATTGATAAAAGTTACCAATGCGTCTGGACTACCAACCAGACCGTGTTTTTACGTTCCATATTTAATCATACAACAAGTTTCATGTGATTTCACTATCCCGTCCGTCAACTCAAGGATCACAATCCAGAGCTGTATTTCACGTTCTATGACATAACTTTATTTCATCGGACACGCATCACCAGCTTCTATTTGTAAACACCCTTTCCCCTGTCCTCTTCAAGCAAATAAACCGCAGGAAATCGATCATCCCATTTTAATTTCCCTACTATGTTAAGGGAAATTAATTCATGTCCATCCCACTCAAGCTCCACCAAGGCCTCCAATCCCTTGCCGCACAAGGGTTTTCAGGCTTGAGGAACCAGTTGGTACAAAATGGGAGGAAAATAAAAAGTGTCCGCCGATTTGGAAGAAATTAGAGGATTGGGGGGGAGGGATGAGGGAAACGGAACGTTGGGAAATGTCCAGGGAAATAATTTGAGGGGATAGGGAGCAGGGGTAAGGGGAGAGGAAAAAGGGATGGGTATATTGGGATAAAACCTGATCCCTCAACCCTTTCCGCCCTATACCCTGTCCCCCTATCAACAGAAAAGCCCAGCATGGATCCAGGCAAAACCCTGGTCATACTAGGCTTCTTGGACAGTTTTTATTTTCCTTGGACAGATTTTATTTTCTCAGGACGGGATTTATTATCTGTCTACACCTGGAAAACAGCACCCGTCCCCATCACTCCACCGTGACGCTTTTCGCCAGGTTGCGCGGTTTGTCGACGTCGTTGCCGCGGGCGATCGACGTGTAGTATGCGAGCAGCTGCAGCGGAACGACGGACAGCGCAGGCGTCAGCATGTCGAGCGTCGACGGAATGCAGAATACTTCATCGACCGCCTTCCGCAACTCCTCGTTGCCTTCGACCGCGATTCCGATCACGTGAGCGCCTCTCGCGCGAACTTCGATGATATTGCTGATCGTCTTCTCCATCACGTCGGATTGCGTCGCGACGGCGATCACAGGCGTTCCCTGCGTGATCAGCGCGAGCGTCCCGTGCTTCAGTTCCCCCGCCGCATAAGCCTCGGAGTGAATATACGTAATCTCTTTCAGCTTGAGCGATCCTTCCTGCGCAACGGCATAGTCCAATCCCCGGCCGATGAAGAACAGGTTTTCGTGATGGGAAATGTTCTCGGACAGGTTCTTGATAACCTCCGTCTGATCGAGGATCGTCCGGACTTTGCCCGGCAGCTGCCGCAGGCCGGCGGTCACTTCCGCCACCTTCGCGCCGTCTATGCGGCCCAGCAATTTGGCGAAGTGCAGGCCGAGCAAATAAAAGACGATCAACTGCGTCGTGTACGCCTTCGTGGAAGCGACGGCAATCTCAGGACCCGCACGGGTGATGATGCAGTCATCCGCCTCCCGCGCGACCGAACTGCCGACGACGTTCGTGATGGCGATGACGCGGGCGCCTTGCCGCTTCGCTTCCCGCAATGCGGCCAGCGTATCCGCCGTCTCGCCCGATTGGCTGACGACGATCACCAGCGTCTGATCCGTGATGATCGGGTTGCGATACCGGTATTCGGACGCGACGTCCGCTTCCACCGGTATGCGCGTCAACTGTTCGATCACGCTTTTCCCGACAAGACCGGCGTGATACGCCGTGCCGCAAGCGACGATATGGATATGGCGAATATCCCGCAGCTGTTCGGCGGTGATCCTCACTTCATCAAGAATCACCTCGTCACCCGCTTCATTGATCCGCGAAGCCATCGTATCCTGGTAAGCTCTCGGCTGTTCATGAATTTCTTTCAACATAAAATGATCATATCCGGCTTTTTCCGCGGTTTCGATATCCCAGTCGACACGGAACATTTCCCGGGTAATGTGATTGCCTTCGATCGTCATCAATTCGACACCATCATTCGTCAACACCGCCATCTCGCCGTCGTTCAGGATGTAAACATTCCGCGTATATTGCAAAATCGCCGGAATGTCCGAACCGATGAAGTTCTCCCCTTCCCCGACGCCGATGATGAGCGGACTGGCGAGACGAACCGCGACCAGTTTATCCGGCTCAAGACTGCACAGTACGGCAAGCGCATACGCTCCGCGCATTTCGCGGACGGCCTTGCGCACAGTGGATACGATATCCCCGTCATACAGATCGGCGAGCAGATGCGCGATGACTTCCGTATCCGTCTCGGAAGTGAACGTATACCCTTTGGCAAGCAACTGTTCTTTGATCGACATATAATTTTCGATGATGCCGTTATGCACGACGGAAATGTTCAACCGTTCATCCGTATGCGGATGGGCGTTCTCATCAGACGGTTTCCCGTGCGTCGCCCAGCGCGTGTGACCGATACCGACCTTGCCGATCAGCGGATTCGACTCCAGCTTTTGTTCGAGCACGGCCAGCCGCCCCTGCGCTTTGCTCACTTTCAGCCCTTCATCGGTAATGACCGCGATCCCCGCGGAATCATATCCGCGATACTCCAGTTTTCTCAATCCATTCAGCAATACTTCTTGCGAATTGCGATTCCCTATATATCCTACAATCCCGCACATTTATCCTAATCCTCCGTCATCAATCCATAATAAAAAGCCATGCAGGCCAAGTCATACAAATATGGCCTCATCCAAAAACGGCTAGCACAGCTTCCTCATCAGGCAGAACAAAACAGCCTAAAAAATATAAATCTCGATTCAAGCCGCAAACGTTTCTGCGCCAATAGCCAAAAAGCGCGGCAAATCCCCCGCATCAGTAAAGCTTCACCGCATCACAGAAATCACACCATCTGCTCCGTATTACCTCAAGGCATGATGCCGCAATAAATGTTGGCTAAAAATCGCACCAAACGCAACAACGATAAAAGTCAACGCGAAACTACGGCCACCCGCCGAGCTTTTTCCAACTCCGTTCAGCCGCATGGTGACCTGACCGCCTTTTGACCGCAAAGTGAGCTCCCGTCCGCACCTTGCAATCCATGTTCTGACTAACCGATTCCGAACAAACCCCCGAATAATCTCTCTATCTATAAACCGAACAAACGGCACTCCGACGTCCGCCGACCAAGCATCGTAACCTGAAATCACGCATCGTGAGCAGCGTTTCCGGCGCGCACGATCTTCAGGGCATATCATTTGCACCGCATCGTCGTGTTCGTCCCGTTATGAATGACACCGATCTATGCTTATCAATTGATGTCTTGTCATATCCCCATCTCATGCAATGTTTCCGCTCAGCATGATGCCTTGAATGAATGCATCCGCTTATTCACGCATCTGTCAGAGCTTTGGCCGACCGGTCACCCGGTCGTTTTGATCTCTGACTCTGCAGCCCGATGCCCGGACTGGAAGGTCCCCGCCGAAAAACTCCGAACACCTTCACCTCGTCAACTTATGATCGCGGTCCTCAATGCGTCCGTTCCATCCGCGATTCGAACGGCTTTCGCGACCGAATCCGACATCTTCCGCGAAATCGACATTCCGCAGCCGGTCGTCCGGCAGCCGTCCGCCATAAGTTCTGGCGCTTGACAACGAATCGTTCGGCCCTCCTTTCCTTCTTGAGTTATTCCCATAATATGCATTTTCGCTTTAAAAGGCAACTGTTATTTTATGCTAAGCCTTTGGACAAGCCGGTTTCACGTTCATTCTCATGATCCCGGGCGCGAATCGGGACGCTTTAACACGAATCGTGTCGTCAGCGTCCCTTTGTGATGTCTTCTGGCTGTTTTCAACTCATGTTCACGCGAGCTGTTCCTCGATCACTTGAGCGATCTCATTGACGTATTGCTCGATCAGTTGTTTGTCCGGTCCTTCCGCCATCACGCGAATGAGCGGTTCGGTGCCCGAAGGTCTGACCAGCACGCGTCCGTCCCGGCCGAGTTTTTCCTCCACCTGCCGGATGGCCTGCGCGATCCGTTCGTTGCCTTCGTACTTGCTCTTATCGGCAACCCGCACGTTGACCAGCACCTGCGGATATTTGACGATCAGCTTTTTCAATTCGCCGAGCGTTTTCCCGGAAGCGATGATCGTATCCGTCAGCTGCAGGGAAGTCAGAATGCCGTCTCCCGTCGTGCTGTAATCGAGGAAAATAACGTGACCGGATTGTTCCCCGCCGAGATTGTATCCGCCTCTGCGCATTTCCTCCATCACATAGCGATCGCCGACGGCGGTAACCTGCGTTTTCAGTCCGATGCTCTCCACGCCCCGGAAAAACCCGATATTGCTCATCACGGTCGAGACGATCGTCCGTTCCTTCAAACGGCCCTCTCTGTCCATCGCCTGTCCGCAAATGGCCAGAATGTAGTCGCCGTCCACCACTTCGCCGTGTTCATCGACCGCGATCAGTCTGTCCGCATCCCCGTCATAGGACAGGCCGAAATCCGCCTTATGCCGCAGCACTTCCTCCCGCAACGCTTCCGGATGGGTGCTGCCGCAGCGCAGATTGATGTTCAGACCGTCGGGTTTGTCATGGATCGCAATGACCTCGGCTCCAAGCTCCTCAAACACGAGCGGAGCAAGCTCGTAGGCCGCGCCGTTCGCGCAATCGAGCACGATTTTTTTGCCGGCGAACGAATGGCGCACCGTCGTCTTGAGATATTCCAGATAGCGATACTTCGCATGCTCCCGATACGAGACCGTGCCGAGACTGCCGCCGATCGGACGAGGCAGTTCATCCTGTTCGCGGTCAAGCAGCCGTTCGATTTCCAGTTCCGTTTCGTCGGAAAGCTTGAATCCGTCGCTGCCGAAAAACTTGATCCCGTTATCTTCAACGGGGTTATGAGAAGCGGAGATCATGACTCCCGCATCGGCCTTCATCACTCTCGTCAAATATGCGACGCAAGGCGTCGTCACCACGCCCAGACGAACGACATTCGCTCCGATCGACAGCAAACCCGCCGTTAACGCCGCTTCCAACATAGGACCCGATATGCGCGTGTCCATCCCGATCAGCACCGTCGGTTTCTCCGCTTGTCTCGTCAGCACATATCCTCCGCATCTTCCGATGCGGTAAGCCAGTTCGGCGGTCAACCCTTGATTGGCTATCCCGCGCACACCGTCAGTCCCGAAATACTTCCCCATATCCGCACTCCTCTGGTTATGTGTTATCCTGTGTACGCCGTACACTTCCGTTGTTTCTTACTCCTGCAGCCATTTTCCTGCTGCATTTCTCCTGTACCCTGGACCCTCTTCATACGCTTTCATGCGGCGTGCCCGTCACGGCACCTATCCCGCCGCCCCGCTACGTACCTATTTATGCGTTATCCGTTCATTCGGTGCCTGCGCCGGCCTGATCCTCCGGCTCCCCACCCGTCTCACCGGCCGGCTCTTCACCTCCATCGCCGGCCGTCGGCAGCGATGAGCGATCCATCACCTGTATGCTTGCGCGCAATTCATCCGCGGCGGCAAGCTTGACGAATCTCGGCAACGTCACTCGCAGCGGCAGGACGTAGTTGCCCGGTGTAATATGGCTCACGTCGAGAATGACCTGAACGTCTCCCGCCGTCAACGAATTGACCACACTCGGCGCCCCTTCGACGGTGAGCGAGATAACGCCCGACTCCGGCGCCGTCAGCTCGATGTCGTACACGCCGCTGTTGCCGAACATGCGGATCGGCACCTCGCTAAACGTTCGTCTCGTCGTCGGCTCCAGATCGACCGTCACCTGCACATGACCGGGCTCCACGTTCGTCAGCCCGCTCATGAGCGGGAGCGGAATCGACAGCTTCGCATCCTCTCTGAGAGCGCTCAAATCAACGACGACACCTTCATAAAAATCGATCTGATCAATCGCCTCCTGCGCGCCGTATATCGTGACGAAATGGACATCCTGGCTGACTTGGGCGACGCTCCATCCTGCGGGTGGCTCCCCTTCAAAACTGATCTGCAGCGGCACCGAGCGGAACGGCGGATGGATCGGCACTTCCACGCTGACGATGGAAGGGCTGATCGTCACGCCTTGCATCGGCTGCCCGGCGGCGTTATATGCCTCAAGCCGAACCTCCCGCATTACGGTGTCGGACGCTCCCCCCACATCGAGTGTGCCCCGGATGCTGTGGATCTCAAGAAGACGGCTCGCAGGAGCGGTGGCATGAACACGCGACGGGTTGGAAACGGGAACTCCGGTCTTCAATCCCGCTTGCGGCGTCCCTGTTACATCGATCTGCACATCGAACTGTTTCGTCTCCATTTTCTCGATCGTGACCGTAACCGTCTCCGGATTCAATCCGACGGTGACGCCTCGCGGAAAATCCTGCGCGATGAGCGGCACCACATGCGTGCCGTCGGTCAGTCCGGACAAGTCCGCCACGATCGAATACTTGGAAGTGGGAATGCGATTCAGTGCGGACGACGAGCCTTCCACGACGATATCCACTTCGCCGGGTTCAATCGATTTCAAGAAATATTGATTCTCGTCGAGCCCTTTCGTCGTAACCTTGGCGTCGACGATCGTATCGGTCTGGAGCGCCGGATTCATCTGTCCCGGCGTGATCTGCTCATTGTTCAGACGGATGACGATCCAGAGAAGTATGCCCAGCAGAACGGCGGCAACACGGACGACGTTCACATTGTTCAACCATTTATCCACGGCGCCCTCTCCTTCTCCAGAACGGTTTTTTGTTGTTCGCGGTCTTGGGCCGCAACTCTTCAAACAGCTTCGAGATCAGCGACTCTTCCTTGATATCCCGAACGACTTGCCCGTTGATCGAAAGCGAGATTTGCCCGGTCTCCTCCGATACGACCACCACAACCGCGTCGGACACCTCCGTCATCCCGATCGCGGCCCGGTGCCGCGTTCCGAGTTCCTTGCTGATAAACGGATTCTCGGATAAAGGCAAATAGCAACCCGCCGCCTTCAGCTGGTTGCCGCTTATAATCACCGCGCCGTCATGCAACGGCGTATTCGGTATGAATATATTGATCAGCAACTCCGCGCTGATCGACGCATCCAGTTTGATCCCCGACTCGATATAGTCCATCAACCCCGTTTCGCGTTCGAACACGATAAGCGCACCGATCTTGCGCTTGGATAAATAAGTAAGGGCCTTCATCACTTCTGTGATGTTCCGGTTTACGTTCTCCGCTTCGCCGGACGATGATCGCGAAAACATCGTCCCGCGGCCGAGCTGTTCGAGCGCGCGCCTCAGTTCCGGTTGGAAGATGATGATCACCGCCAGCACTCCGAACGTGAACGCCTGGTTCATCATCCAGTTAAGCGTGTGCAGTTGGAAGGCGACGCTCAAGCCCCACGCGATGATGAGCACGACGATCCCTTTCAGCAACTGCACGGCGCGAGTGCCGCGTACGAGCATGATCAGCTTGTAGATGACGTAACTGACGATGAGAATATCGATGACATCCCAGATCCTAAAATTCGCGAATAACTCCACCGTCAATCCTCCAACCCGAACCAAGTGTAAGAGCCGTTACTTCGATAAATTAGCTTTCTTCTATTCTATACAGTTCCGAACAAACCTGCAATCTTGTACCACAGCCAGTCAAATATCCGGTTCACGAGGGTGATGCGCCCGGCGACATTCGCCGATGACGCCGTGTATTTGCCGTCGATGACGACCAGATTGCCCGTGACAAGTCCTTCCACGATAATCTCGCCGTTTTCCACAATCAGGTCGCCGTGTATCGTCTGATCGGCCGGAACGATGACGCGATTGCCTTCCACGATAATTTTATCCATTTCGTTCGTCCGAACCGTCAATACTTCGTTCGTATTCCACATGGTCGCGAAGCTGCTGAACATAACGACAATGAATAACACGCCCGCGACCAGCGCCGGATGGCGCTTCAGCCATCTCGCGAACTTTTGCCGTTTCCGCGCTGCGGGCAAACTGCTCATAATGCGGTCCGTCATATCCGGCGCATCCTGATCCTTCAGCATCCGGACCCACGCCTCGGTCATCTCCAATGAACGCAGACGGCCCCGGCATGATTCGCAAACCGTCAGATGCCGTTCCAACGCTTCCTGACCGGCCCTGTCCAATTGCCCATCCAAATATTCATGTATAGAAGAGACGGCTTCCTGACAATTCATGAACAAGCCTCCCCTTTCATCCAATGCGTCATCAAGCATGATGAAATGTATGTACCATAATCATACGAAACAGAACGAATTATGTTTCAGAACGCGGGACTATCCCGAATCCTGCAAAGACCCGATCTTGCCGCGCAAATATTCCCTTCCTCTGTGAAGGCGCGTTTTGATCGTCGTGACCGGCATATCCAGCACTTCACTAATTTCCTGCAACGACATATCATGCAGGTACCGCAGGATCACGATCGATTTGTACTGTTCAGGCAAACTGTCGACAGCTTCCTGGACTTGCCTCTTGGTTTCGGATAGCACCAACCGGTGATCGGGCTGCTCGTTCTCGTCCGAAGGCAAAACCGCGTAACCGTCGGTCGATTCGGAATCGTACAGATTGGCGTCCAGCGATATCTTTTGCTTCCGCTTCCGCTTGCGCAGTAGATCGATGCACAGATTCGTGCCGATCCGGTAGATCCAGGTCGAAAACTTTTGCGCCGGATCATATTTCCCCAGATTCGTGTACACTCTCAGGAACGTATCCTGTACGACGTCCTCCGCCTCCTGGATATTTCCCAACATGCGATAAGCGAGGTGGTAAATTTTTTGCTGATACAGATCCACCAACTGCCGAAACGCGTGACGGTCGCCATTTTTCGCAAGTTGTGCCAGCTTCTTTTCATACAACTCCATCCGTCCACCCCCCCTGTTGCCGCTTGTCGCTAAGTCGACTATGAAATGTATTGGAAACGTATTGAACGCATCATGTTGAGCATATATAGAAAAGGAGCCAGGCTCCGGTGGAACCTGACTCCTCCATCAGATGAGCCCATCGTTCTGATCATTCATATCCCGGATCGCCTGTTGAGGAGCGATCCCATAGCTCAGTGTGGATCAGTCTCTCCATGATGTTCGTCGTATTAACCGGTATTCCTCATGCCCGCCGCGATACCGTTGATCGTCAACAGCACCTCGCGCAACAGCACGGGATCGTCTTTTCCTTGTTCGCGCAGTTTGCGCAGTTCGGACAACAGCTTGACTTGCAAGTAGCTCAGCGGATCAACGTAAGGGTTGCGCAGACGGATCGATTCTTGAATAACCGGCACATTATCCAATATTTCGTTCTGGCCGGTGATCTTCAGGATCAGGTCGGTCGTCAGACGGTATTCTTCGATGATCGCCCCGAGGATTCTTTTCTTTACATTATCATCTTTCACCATGGCGGCATATTCGGTCGCGATCATCAAATCCGCTTTGGACAACGCCATCTGCAAGTTGTCGATCAGCGATTGGAAGAACGTCCATTTCTCATACATTTCACGAAGTTCCTGCAACCGCTCTTCCTTGCCCTGATAATAGCTGTACAAGCCCGTTCCCGCCGCGTACCATGCCGGGAACAAATATCTGCTTTGCGTCCAGCCGAACACCCACGGAATCGCTCGCAAATCTTCAAAACGTTCGCTGTTTTTCCGCTTAGCCGGCCGCGAGCCGATGTTCAGTTCGCCGATCTCGGGAAGCGGAGTTGATTCCTTAAAGAAGGTGAAGAAGTCCGGATCGCCGAAGACGAGCTCCTGATATTTCTTAAGCGACGCATCCGAGATGCTCCGCAAAATGTCTTCCCAATGCTCCTGCTCGGGATTTTCTTCCGGGAATTCGCGCATTAACATCGCGGTGAGCAGCGCCGACGTCGCCTGTTCCAAGCTGCGGTACGCGATGCCTTGCAGCGAATATCTGGACGACAGCACTTCACCCTGTTCCGTAATCTTGATGCCCGCACCCAACGTGCTCGGCGGTTGCGTGAGAATGCTCCGGTTCAACGGCATGCCGCCGCGGCCGAGCGCTCCTCCGCGGCCGTGGAAAAACTTCACCTTAACCCCGTATTTCTCGGAGACATCGGTTAGCGTTTTCAGCGCAACGCGCAGTTCCCAGTTTGCCGTCACCATGCCTCCGTCCTTGTTGCTGTCGGAGTAACCCAGCATGATCTCCTGAACGCCGCCGATCGCCTTCACGCTGTCCATGAAGGCGGGCAATTCATACAACCGCTTCATGATATGCGGCGCGGCATGAAGATCGTCGATCGTTTCAAACAGCGGCACCGGCTGCAGCGTGCAAGTGATATGGTCGTCCACGCCTCGCTGATACAGTCCCATTTCCTTCGCCAGCAGCAGCACTTCCAGCAGATCGCTGGACCCTTGGGTCATGCTGATGAGATAACTTCTGATGCACTCGACGCCGAATTCCCGTTGCGCTTCGCGAATCGTGCGGAACACATTGAGGACTTCCGAAGTGCTTTCCGAGTACTCATAATACGGAGAGGTAACCGGTCTGGGATCGAGCAGCAGCGTGTGAAGCAGGTCGATCTTCTCATCTTCCGACAACTTGCTGTAATCTTCCACGATCCCCATCTTCGCGAAGATCTCCGTGAGCGCCAGTTCGTGTTCCTTGCTGTGTTGACGAATATCCAGCGTCGCCACGTGGAATCCGAACAGTTCCGCTTGCCGGATCAACTTCTTGATATACTCATCCGCGACGAAGTCCGCATAATGGCTGCGCAGGCTTCGATTCAAAATCTCCAGGTCCTCGATGAATTCCTTCGGAGAATGGTACCTTCCGCCGTACTCCTCTTCATCGCTGGGCGGCTTGCCGGTGTTTTGGATCTTCTTGATCATGTAGGACAACTTGATCCGGTACGGCTCCTTGCTGTTCCTCCAGAGGAAATCCGAACGCAGGTTGATCTTCTGCTTATCTTGTTCAATCGAATCGAGCAGTTCTTGCGAAACGGAGACAATGTTCGTGCTGAAGCTGAGCAGGCGCAGCAGATGGCGGAGGATGCTTTCATATTTGCTCAAGGCCAGCTGCCGCTGCATTTTCAAGGTTTCCCACGTCACATCATGCGTGACGGACGGATTGCCGTCCCGGTCTCCGCCGATCCAGGAACCGAATTTCAGGAAAGTCGGCACATGCCATTTTTGCCCCGGATAATATTTGTCCAGACAACGCTCGAGCTCAATATACACTTCCGGAATGACATCGAACAACGTCTCATCAAAATAATAAAGGCCGTTGCGAACCTCATCGAGCACCGTCGGTTTCCGGTCACGCAGTTCATCCGTTTGCCATAAGGTGAGCACTTCGTTCAGCAGCTTTTTGCGAAGCGCTTCCCGTTCTTTATAGGTCAATGTCGGATCGTCAAGCTTGATCATGTCGTCGGCAATGCGTTTATGTATTTCCAGAACGGCCCGTCTCGTCGCTTCCGTCGGATGTGCCGTCATAATCAATTCAAGATAGATCGTCCGGATCATCTCTTGAACTTTTTCAGCCGAGACATTTTTATTCTTCAATTGCAACACGGCGTCTTCGATCGAACCGGGCTGAATTTTCTCGCCCGCCGAACGTTCATAATCGCGTTTGCGGCGGATGCGGTGATTTTGCTCCGCGATGTTAACCAGATGAAAGTAGATGGAGAACGCGCGGATCACCTGATGTCTGACTTCGGAACTGAGCGAATTGATGATCTTCTTCAGTTCTTCGTTCGATTCCGTCGGATTCGCTCTTGATGTCTTGCTGATCTCGCGAATTTTTTCGACTAATTCCAGTAATTCAGTGCCGCCCTGATGGACCAAGACCTCTCCCAGTATATTGCCCAAGAATCGCACATCGCGACGCAGCAAATTGTTGATCGTTTGCCGCCGGCCATCTTGATTGTTCGATTCCGTCATATTCCGTTCACCCCATTTTATTTACCGCTTTCAGATACGCTTCGACTCACGTTCCCGTACGAACCACCCATCGCACATCGAAAACACACAGGATAAATCCAATCTTCCGAATTCAAGCGAATGACGCGCAATCGGCACCGGCCGTTCACAAACGCACATCAGCCTGCCGTTTTTCATGAAACGCTCAATCACATTTTGATCGAAAGGAATGGAACATATCCTTTGGTATACGTCCCGAAAAGTGACCTTAATCATTGTAACAAAAAATCGAGGCAAATTCCTCTTTTTATGTGAAGTTGGCATGGGAAATGAAGCGATCGGCTCAGGCGGTAAAAGCAAAATTATATACAAAAAAAACCCTTTGAAGGGTATTCATTAACGCAGATATGGAATTAGTCCGTATAAAAAATATGGAGCGGGTGATGGGAATCGAACCCACGCTACCAGCTTGGAAGGCTGGAGTTCTACCATTGAACTACACCCGCACACATTGGAAATCGGGACGACACGATTTGAACATGCGACCCCCTGGTCCCAAGCCAGGTGCTCTACCAAGCTGAGCTACGTCCCGATAAAAATGGCGTGCCCTGAGAGATTCGAACTCCCGACCTTTTGATTCGTAGTCAAACGCTCTATCCGGCTGAGCTAAGGGCACGTATAAAAGATGGAGCGGACGACGAGATTCGAACTCGCGACCCTCGCCTTGGCAAGGCGATGCTCTACCCCTGAGCCACGTCCGCATAATGCGCGTGGAGGGACTTGAACCCCCACGGTTACCCGCTAGATCCTAAGTCTAGTGCGTCTGCCAATTCCGCCACACGCGCGGGAAATGGTGAGCCATGGAGGACTCGAACCTCCGACTCCCTGATTAAAAGTCAGGTGCTCTACCTACTGAGCTAATGGCTCACATTGGCTGGGGATCTAGGATTCGAACCTAGGCATGACGGAGTCAAAGTCCGTTGCCTTACCGCTTGGCTAATCCCCAGCGTAGTTCACTTCGTTGCAACCATTTTAGAATAACACGTTCGCAGGCAAATTGCAAGAGATTTATTCGTTGTTCTTGCAGTTTTTCGCCTATCACGTCCGCTGATCTCAACGTTGAACGAAACGGCGTCACCTGATTGAGGGATGCTCTTTACCGATATTCGAGCACCTGAACGAATTCCAAAACGGCGAGTGCAAATAAGGTAAACCGCGCAGCGGCAGATTTGAAATGGTGGACGCTGACGGGATCGAACCGCCGACCCTCTGCTTGTAAGGCAGATGCTCTCCCAGCTGAGCTAAGCGTCCAAAGTGGTGACCCGTAGGGGATTCGAACCCCTGTTACCTCCGTGAAAGGG
>Ga0310828_1000747_pt1 | contig 26653 bp, 21 predicted proteins | sample WT_ome_3_FD_202242 | JGI IMG/M metagenome (GOLD analysis project Ga0310828, IMG submission 202242) | Sorghum-adapted microbial communities enriched on wild type (WT) sorghum from Joint BioEnergy Institute, Emeryville, California, United... ... | reverse complement strand
GTTCTCCTAACGGTTTTCCATGCAGTGCCTCATGAATAGCGACAAGGTGAGTACCCGTCAGTTCCAGTTTTTTATTGATGACAGCGCGAACGGTTTCTAACTTCTGCTCTACGGTGCCTAGAGCTTCGGTGAAAAACGTTTGTAAGGTGGAAACAGTCTCTTTCGTGAGCGATTGTCCGTGTTTTTGCAGCCAAGCTCCGACTTGCCTCAGTTCCGTAGTTAATGGTTCAGAGGCAGAAGAACGAGTCACTTGTTCATTTGCCTCTGGTTGCGGGCGGGAAACGATTCGCGCCACAGGCACCCTATCTTGTTCACCGACGATCTGGATCATCACACGCCCTTCGTGCGGCCACTTCCCTTCTGCCCGAACCCGCACATCCGTTCCTTTGAGATGGACGACCGCTTCGCTGCCTTTTTTCTCCTTGATCACCGCATCATACGTTTCACCTTTTTGCAGCACAACTGGCTGGTCAGATGCTATCATCGCTTGTTTCATAACAATGCTACGAATTTCCATATCCGTTCACTCTCCGCTCGATCGGTTGCTACTGTTTATATCGGCATCCAACAAGCGAATGTTTAGCCTGCTCACGCCCTCACTAGCGTCAGTGATCCCACTTCAGTCGCCCCAGCTTCACGTAAAACGCGGGCCGCGTGGCGAACGGTGATGCCGGTTGTGTAAATATCATCGATGAGGACGATTCGTTTCCCTGTGAGCGGTGGGCAGTCGGTGAGGAAAAATGGATTGTCCGTCTCCAGTCGCTCGCGGCGCGATTTTTTCGATTGTTTTTCGGAATGTTTGCGGGCAAGCCAAGGAAAGGACGGAAATGGAAGCTGGCGGGCGAGCGCTTCTGCTTGGTTGAAACCTCGTTCGTACAGACGCTCGGGGCTTAGCGGAATCGGCACGATGTGCCACTCGCGCCCGAACGATTGACGAAACGCGTGGACAAACGGGCGGCGAAACGCATCGACAATGGCGTAATCGCCGCGAAATTTCCATAAGGTAACGACTTCTTTCATCCAGTCGTTGTATACGTACACAGAGCGATTTTTGACAAGCACCCCACCCCACTGCTCATCTTCTTGCCAGCGGAGACAGTCAGCACATGGAGAAGGCGACGCCTCGTCGAGCGGACGGCCGCACATCTCGCAAAGACGGCCGTCAATGAGCGCAAACGAACCGCGGCAACGCGGGCAAAGGACATCAACGTCTTCGAGAAAAAGAAGTTGGCGCCAGCTGGCGATCGGGTTGTACGAGGAATGGCAAAGAAGACAATTCATCGATGCAATAGCCCCCTTTTCTGCGCTGTATCGTTCATGCGGACAATGTGGCGGTGCGCCCGTACCATCTCGGTTGTTTTCCCATGGTGGAAAAAGCGGACGTCCCCATCGGGAAATGCGGCGCTTCTCCCGACGCGGCCCGCAATTTGGACGAGGGCGCTTTCCGTAAAAATTCGGTCTTCCGCGCCAAGGACGGCGACATCGATGTTGGGCACGGTCACACCTCGTTCAAGGATCGTCGTTGTGACCAACAGCGGTACGCTCCCATCGCGAAATGCCTGCACATATTCAGCGCGGGCGGGGGCTTCAGCGTGAACACCAACGATGCGAGCGTCCACCCGCTGCAACAGGCGAGTGACCGCTTCCAATTCATCGATGTGTGGGACGAACAAAAACGCTTGCTTTCTTTGTTCCAAACGACGAAGAACCCAAGCGAGGACGTTTTCGGGCAAACGGCCGCGCTCGAGCCGTTTGCGCCAGTTTCCGCACCATTCGAACGATGGGACAGGAAGTGGATGGCCGTGGTAGCGGGCGGGGATGACGGCGGCTTGCCGCTTGCCACGCTGAACGTCAAGTTGCCAAGCTCGGGATGGGGTGGCGGTTAAATAAATGAGGCTCGATTGTTCTTTCCGTGTCTGACTGACAGCATATTCCAGCATCGGTTCAACCGAATACGGAAATGCATCGACTTCATCGATGATCATGACATCAAACACACGATACGCACGCAACAGTTGGTGGGTAGTGGAAAGAACGAGCGGGGCGATCTGCCCGCGCTCCTCGCTTCCTCCGTACCAAACGGCGAGCGGAACGCGAGGAAACGCTTGGCGAAAGCGGGGAGCGAGCTCGCGGACGACATCAATTCTTGGCGTGGCGAGGCAGACACGCCAACCTTCCTTCAATGCGGCGGCGATGGCGGGAAACAAAATCTCCGTTTTTCCCGCCCCGCATACAGCCCAAACAAGCAGCTCCCTCCTGTTGAGAACTGCCTGTTTGACCTCCATAGCCGCCTCCTCCTGAGCGGCGGATAGCGTTCCGTTCCAAGCGAGCGGCGCTGCATATCGTTCTGACGGAAGCGACATCGTCACATGTACCAAGCGGGTGCAAGAACTGATGCGACCCATCATCAAACATTTGCGACAATAACAACAATTCGTCCCACAGCGAGCGCACGGAAATGAAGCGAACCATGACCGTTCATCATTTCCACAGCGCACACAGCGCCAACCACGGGGTGTTTTGATCAAACCTGACTGTTCATGAAGCGAACCAACACGCAAGGCGGTCTCAATATCGGCATGGGAAAATGGGAGTTGTTCTCGCGGAATCCGCTGACCGTATAGCGATGCTATAAGCGGTGAAGAAACAGACAATCATGATCCCCCCTTTTTCATTCGACATATGGGTAGTATTCTTGCAGCAATTAGCTTTTTTCGACAAAATTCCCGGGGAAATATTGACAATGTTTTTAAGGAATGAAAACGGCTCGACAAATTGTGTCATCCAAAGTGAAGAAACATGCGGATCACGATGGAGAGCTTGCTACACACTCCTAGAAAGTCAGTGGCTTCATAAGTCACGGTGTTTGTATAGGAGATGTTTGAAATGAAAAAAACATAACACACGGCTTTCTTCGAGTTTGCGTTCTTGAAACAAACAGGCGGTTTTCGTCAGTATTCTAGAGGAACAGTGATTGATTAGAATCAAGAAATTTCTTGAATGGAAAACGGCCACAAACTTTAACCTTTGCTTCCGTCCAAACCGCTGCTCGATGGGAACATGAAGGTTTTTCACTAGCCCTCGAAAAAGGATTTCATCCGACATGCGGCACAAAAAACATTTTCCAATAAGAACATCTTGATCGCTGGAACGTTCAGCCATCGTCGATGATAGACAGAGCGATTTTCGTCGCTCTTCTAAATGGGGAAACTTCGATCATTAGAAGAAAAGAGAAGCTGGGGTGGTGGGTTTTCAATTTGAGAAGCACTGCTATAACCATTCATCCCTCTCTAAAGTCCGTAAAAACAGCAATGCTTCACTAAAGCACAAGGCGGTGCGAGGTGGAACCATCACTGAACAGCACCGCCTTGCCTTTGACATTGACTAACAAATGCTTGCAGCCGAATTCCGCTAGCCTGTGACCTTTACGGTTGGTACCACGTCAGCCCGAGTGCCCCTTCGCCAACATGGGTGGCGATGACGGGGCCGAAATAGCTGATGAAAAACTCGACGTGCGGATAACGAGCGGACAGTTCATCGCGCCAGCGACCCGCTTCATCCAGCTGATTGGCGTGGATGACGGCGGCTTTCAGCGGTACGCCTTTTTCCGCGTCTTCGGCGAACAGTTCTTCGATGCGTTTCACCGCTTTTTTGCGTGTGCGGATTTTTTCAAACGGCACGATCACTTTGTTTTCAAAGCGAAGGAGTGGCTTGATTTGCAACAGGCCGCCGATGAACGCCTGCGCTCCAGTCAGCCGCCCACCCCGCTGTAAGTGAGCTAAGTCATCGACCATAAAATAGGCGCGCAACGTTTGCTTGATTTCGTCTAAGCGGGCGATGATCTCCTCTGGGGTGCGACCTGCTTGCGCCATTTCCGCTGCTTCCATGGCATAAAACCCTTGCGCCATGCAGCTGATTTCCGAATCGTACGCCAAAACGCGCAAGCCGTCGACCATCGTCCCCGCCGTAACCGCCCCTTGATACGTGCCGCTAATGCCGCTTGATAAGTGAATGCTGATGACAGCATCATATCCTTCCTCGCGAAGGGCAGTGAACAAGTCGACAAACTCGCCGACTGCTGGTTGGGACGTCGTCGGCAAGGTCGGGTGTTGCTTCATTTTCGCGAAAAATTCATCTGCAGTCATGTCAATTTCTTCGCGATACGTTTCCTCCCCAAAGATGACGCTGAGCGGAATTAAGCAAATACCGAGCCTCTCGCGCACCTCTTTTGGGAGATAAGCCGTACTATCCGTGACAATTGCCGTTTTCACTGACGCCATCCTTCCTGATTCAATGTTTGCCTCCATTATACCAAAAACGGTGGGCCGCCCACCACTAACAAGCGAAATGTATAACATCACGACAGAATGGGCATCATAAGGCTGACGTCCGCGAATCACTCAAAGTGTGGTGATTGAAGCAAACACAAAGCGCCAAAAGGCGCTTCTCTAATAGATAAACGTTTCAGCTCTCCAAAACCATTAGAAGAAACCACAATTTTCACGGCGTTCTAGAAGGTTAGCGACAAACAGCGATGTTTTCCGAATTAGGCGCTCTCGTGCAAAGAGAAACTTATAAAATTTCTCCAATGGAGAATTCTCATGATGAATCAGCATTGTCCGCTACATCGTCACCCTTCTAGATGCTTGTCGAGCCCGTGAGCGGATGAAAGATGAACCATCGCCGCAGCGGATGCTAGCCACTATTGACGTCAAAGCAGTTTCGCCTGTCATCCAGTAAGGGGGAAGACCTACGATCAGCGCACTTCGACCCAACCGTTTTTGATCGCCACGACGACCGCTTGTGTTCGGTCATTGACGTTCAATTTTTGTAAGATGCTGCTGACATGGTTTTTCACCGTTTTCTCGCTAATGTAGAGCGTTTCACCAATCGCGCGGTTGCTTTTACCGTCCGCCAACAGCTGAAGTACTTCACATTCACGCCGTGTCAATAAATGAAGCGGACGGCGCACTTCTTGTTGGACCATTACATTGCTATTTGTTTCCGTTGTCAGACGGCGGTATTCACGGATCAAATTGTGCGTCACTTTCGGATGCAAGTATGAGCCGCCTTCAGCGACAATTCTCACTGCTTCAATGAGCGTGTCGGCATCCATTTCTTTAAGCAAATACCCGGTTGCCCCCGTTTGCAAGGCGCGCATGACATAGTTTTCATCATCATGGATCGATAAGACGACAACTTTCGTATCAGGATACGTCTCAATCAGCTGTTTTGTCGCCTCGACCCCGTTCGTGTCTGGCATGTTAATATCCATCAACACCAAATCTGGGCGATGCTCTTCAACGATCGAAAGAGCTTCGCGTCCATCGCTTCCTTCGGCCACGACTTCAAAATCACCATCAAACTCTAAAATACGTTTGATACCTTCACGGAACAGTTGGTGGTCATCAATAATGGCAATGCGTGTTGTCATGATTTCCTCTCCTCCTTGTTTGCTGTTTCTAGGACTGAACGGTCAATCGGGACACGGATGAACACAATGGTACCGCCGCCGATTGTTGAGCGGATCGTCAACGTGCCACCAAGCAGCTCGACCCGCTCCCGCATCCCGATCAAACCGAATGCATTTTCTTTTTTGACAGATGGGTCGAACCCTTTGCCATTGTCTTTCACACTGACAAGCAACTCACGGCATGTCACTTCCATTTTGACATCAATTTGACTCGCTTCAGCGTGTTTTAGGGCGTTTTGCACTGACTCTTGGACAAGCCGAAATACCGCCACCTCCATCCGAGACGGCAATCGAGTCTCCTCACCCATATGTACAAAGGAAATATGGACTCCCTTATTATATTCTTCGGTCGTTTGTAGGTATTTTTTAAGTGTTGGAACTAATCCTAAATCATCAAGCGCCATCGGCCGTAAGTCATAAATAATGCGTCGCACCTCGGATAAGGCGGAGCGTACCATTTTGCGAAAATCGCGAATTTCGGCAATCGCTGCTTCAGTCCCTCGGTCTTTCATCACTTTTTCAACGAGATCCGACCGAAGGAGCACATGGGCAAGGAGCTGCGCTGGACCGTCATGGATTTCCCGCGACAACCGACGCCGTTCTTCTTCTTGTGCTTCAATGATTTTGAGACCGAATTCTTGTTTTTGTTTCGCCCCTTCAATGATCTCGCTTACTTGGCGGAAATCGCTGTTTAAATAGTTGAGCACAACCGTAATTTGACCGACCAAATGATCGGAGCGCTCGATGATTTGTATCAGGCTGGCCAGCCGCCGCTCAAGCTCATCGCGGCGCAGGCGCAGCTGCTTCTCCTGCTCGCGCACCATCGCCAGCTTCATGTGCATCTCATGTGCAACTTCATACGCCTCGCGAATATCTTGTTCCGAGTGGGACGAAAAGTGTTGGCTCACTTCCGACAAGCGGCGGCGCGCCTGACGCGCTTTGACTTCAAGCTGATCGACCTCTTCGATCACCCTTACAGTCAACCACTTCACTTCCTCCAACTCGCGCAACAAACAGTCTTGCTCTTGGCGTGACTGCTCGCCGATACGGAAAATTTCGTCTTTGCTATGTTGAACAGTGTCGATCATTTTTTCGACAATTTTATCTAAATACTTCTCATCCCAACGTTTTTCCCCTGCCATCTGCCAACCTCCAGCAGCGCTGCCAAGCAGTATGCATGGGCGCCAACAAAATTTATTTGAAGGAAAAAAGTTGTCGATTTATAATAGTAAAAGCATGTCCTATCCATCATTTTTTATTTTTAGTTTATCATAGTTAGGGCAAAGTGTTAGCTATTTATGCAAAAAAAATTAAACAAAAGTAAACGATTTCCATGTTTTTTATAATCGAGGTGTGTTGTTTTGTTACAAAAATATTACACCGTCAAAGGATATGGTGAGCAGGAAATTGTGATCGAAAAATCACGGTTTATTTGCTACATCAACCGCGCTGAGACGGAAGAGGAAGCTGTCGCTTTCATTCAACAAATCAAAAAGAAACATTGGGATGCGACGCACAACTGCTCAGCCTATTTGATCGGCGAGCATGATCAAATCCAAAAGGCAAACGATGACGGCGAACCGAGCGGCACCGCGGGCGTGCCGATGCTTGAAGTGCTGAAAAAAAAGGGGTTGAAAGACACCGTCGCGGTCGTCACCCGCTACTTCGGCGGCATTAAACTCGGTGCGGGCGGATTGGTGCGCGCTTATGGACGTGCTGTCACCGAAGGGCTGAATGCTGCAGGCATCGTCGAGCGCCGTCTCATGCGCATCATGCACGTGACAATTGACTACACATGGATTGGAAAAGTCGAAAATGAATTACGCTCTTCCGTATATACTATAAAAGACATCCATTATGCCGACCGGGTCACATTTGACGTTCTCGTCCCTGAGGACGGTCAGCTTCCATTCGCTGAATGGATGACCGAATTGACAAACGGAAGAGCAGAGATTCGAGTTGGGGAAATGGAGTACGTTGAAATGGATCTTCCTTCTGACAAGTAAGAACGAAAACGAGTGAAAAGGAGCTTTTCCATGATGACCGACAAACGAAAACTTCATCGAAAGAAAATGAAGAGAAAAAAGCGGAGACGGCGCCTCATGTTCGGGTGTTTATTGCTGTTTCTAGTATTGGCCGCCAGCGGCCTCGGCTATGCTTCCTTTTTAATGCATAAAATGAAAACAGCCATGAATGAAGCATACGAGGAGATTGGCGCAAAGAAAAATACAGGCGACCATCTTGACCCGAAAAAGGATAGCTTCACCGTTTTGTTTATTGGCATTGATGATAGCAAAACGCGCAACTTCAAGAGCGATACGCGTTCTGACGCTTTAATTTTAGCCGCTTTTAATGCTGACACGCAATTAGTGAAAATGGTGAGCATTCCGCGCGATTCGTACGTATATATTCCTTGTGAAGATAAGTACGATAAAATTACTCACGCTCATGCTTACGGAGGGACAAAATGCACAATTGAATCCATCGAGCGTTTATTTGACATCCCGATTGATTATTACGTCAAGATGAACTTTTACGCCTTTATCGATGTTGTCGATGCGCTAGGCGGCATTGAAGTGGAAGTACCATATAACATTCGGGAAAAAGATGCCGAAGACAATCGGAACGCCATTGTCCTCAAAAAAGGATACCAACATTTAAACGGCGAGGAAGCGTTAGCATTGGCGAGAACCCGCAAAAAAGATAACGATATTGAACGAGGCAAGCGGCAGCAGCAAATTTTGCAGGCCATCTTGAAAAAAGCGAGCCATGCCGGTTCCATTTCGAAATATGATGATGTTATTGAAGCGATCGGAAGCAATATGAAAACAAACTTTACCTTCGATGACATCAAAGCATTAATTTACTATGTATCAACCGGCAACCCACTCCAAACCGAATCACTTGTCTTACAGGGAACCGATGACAATGAAGGGGTTTACTACTATCGACTGGACGAGGAATCAGTACAACAAATATCCGATGCCCTTCGCTCCCAGTTGCATGCATCAGCCGGAACACAACTAGAGAAAGAGAGGAATTAAAAAACACAGAAGGTGTCCCGAAAGTAGCGGGACACCTATTCCATTACCGTCCACCCTTTAGAGGGAACCATCGAACAACATCAGCTTCTCCCCACTTAACGGCTCTCGAATGCGACGAAGGGTAAGATTCATCCCCCTTCAATTTAGCAAATATACCCATATAGTTGGATTTACCATTAAATCACCATTTTTTTGAGAAGCGGTGAAAACACCGAAGACCTTCTCCATCCATCATGGTTAAGTTGAATGCCCCCTCATCTGCACTCACGCCGAGAAATGGGGGATCTTCTCGGTTCAAGATAATAAACAAAGCAGCGGCATTCATTAAGATTCTCTATGTTAGGAAAGGACTATAGCTAAGTCGATTTTCGGCTTCCCCGTGTGCATAAAAATAGCTGTCCCGCCTCTCGGGACAGCTTGTTTATTTCATCTTTCCGTTCACATAACGAATACCTTGGACAATTCGTAAAATCGGTCGATAATTATGACCAACTAAGCCAATTTTTTCTGCCATTACCTCCAGCGCCAGCACCACGACTGTCAAAATAATGAGTGATACCCAAGCGGCAGCTTTGGATAAAATGACAGCGATCAACCCAAATAAGGCACTCACGCCGTAGATAATGAGCACGGTTTGGCGGTGACTGTATCCGAGTCGAAGCAGGCAATGGTGCAAATGCGATTTGTCCGGCGCGGATAGCGGCTGCCGCTTTACCAAGCGACGAATGATCGCGAAAAACGTGTCAGAAATCGGCACTCCTAAAATGATTACCGGGATAATGAAGGAAATGGCCGTTACGTTTTTAAACCCTAACAACGACAGCACGGAGATCATATACCCTAAGAAGAGTGCCCCCGTATCACCCATAAAAATTTTGGCTGGGTGGAAATTATAAACTAAAAACCCTAAGATGCTGCCAATTAGAATGATGCTCATACCAGCGACAAACAAATCACCTTTTAAAAATGCCATCCAAGAAATTGTAATCAATGCGATGGCAGAGACACCAGCTGCTAAGCCATCCAAGCCGTCGATTAAGTTGATGGCGTTCGTAATGCCGACGATCCAAAGGATCGTGAGCGGAATGCTGAACACACCAAAATGCAACTGCGAACCAAACGGCAAGTTAATGTACTCGACTTGAATTCCACCAAACACGACCACGACAAACGCGGCTAACAGCTGGCCGGCCAGCTTGACTTTCGGGGAGAGTTCGATTAAATCGTCAAGCATACCGGTAATAATAATGATAGCACTCCCTAACAAAATGTGCATTTCCACAGCGTTGTCTGGATCCAAAACCAGCACACCGACCATAAAGGCAATATATATGGCTAATCCGCCCAAACGCGGCATAATTTTTTGATGCACTTTCCGTTGATTTGGCCGATCAGTGGCGCCGACAATAAACGCCAATTTTTTGACCAGCGGTGTAATGGTCACGGAGGCTAAGAAGCAAAGCAATAAGGTCAAAAAGTAACCCATAAAAAATCCTCCTTAATCTTTATCATAACCATTCATTTCATTTTCTTGTCCATCGATTTTTTCATTGTTTGCCAATATGTTGGGCTACCGACAACAAATCATTTGCATAAAAACGGCGAACAAAGAAAATACTATAAAAAATAGAGTCGTACCATTGAGGATTATATCATAGACAACAAAACTATTAAATATTTAATTTTCAATAGTTGAACGACTTTGCCTTTATAATCATTCGCAAAAACGTATGAAAAGCGGGGCGTTAATTTACATTTTTTAGTATGAAATGAATGGATATAGAGGATAATTCATGCATTTTGTATAATATTTTTACATTTTAGCTTGTCTGCTACGCCGGTTATGGTACAATAAATAATGAGGACCGTCCTCCGTTTTGCATGAGTATAACCGAAGGAGCGATGGGCGGGTTGAGGCCGGGGAAGGTATCTGCTTGCTGATGCGGGTATCTTCCTTTTTCCAATAAAAAGAACGTTCTGTTGCCTGACAGAACGTTCTTTTTGTTACATCTATATAGCTGATGAGTGGCAAATCACGATTGGATGACGCTGAGTTTCCAACGGCTGAAATCCGGCTCTGCTTTTTGAACAAGCGATGGAGGAAAAATGAATGTCCACGGTTTGCTCGTGTTTGCTTTGATCTCTAGGCGATCCAATTTAAAGCCTCCCCGAGCAACGATGTCTCCTGTTGCATCTTCCACTTGAAGCGGCAGCTGCTCAAGATAAATCGTTTTGTCACTGCCGTTACGAATCAGTACGGTCACACGCAACTCCCCATCGTTCATCGCAGCTTGGAGGCCAAAAACGTTCACTTCGCCACTTTTGGGCGCTCCTAACTCTTCGACAATGCGCCGCAGCTTCTCCTTTTCTTCTTCTGGCAGCGTTTCTTCCCAACTCTTCTCCAACTCAAGCCGATGTTTCGGCTTCAGTTCAAACGCTAACTTCCAACCTTCACTCGGGATCTCATCCGTCCGCAACGTCTCATAGCCGAATATAAAGCGCCACGGACGGCTCGTTTTGGGTGGAAGGTTCCCGAGTTCCTCCAAATCAAACTCTTTTCGAGCCAAAATGCCCCCGTCTTCCCGAAGCAATAATAAAGGAACACGGCCGATTTGAATCGATTTCGGCAAGCTATGGCGCACAAACGCCGATACGACTACTCCATCCACGTCTTTTGACAAACTGATGCCCGACAACGAAATTTGATTGGGCTTTAATGGTGGCAGTTCATTGTTTAAAAAACGAAGCACGTATTGCTCTTCGAGCGGCACGTTCCAAGATGGATGAAGTGACAACTCAGGGTGTACGTCTTCCGTGTTCGTTACTTCCCCTGCTTCTCCCATGATTTCCTGAGCCGCTACGGCTGTATCGCCGCCGCTTTTTTTCTTTTTCTTAAAAAATGGAAACAAAAAACATTCCCCCTTATGATTGGCCTTCTTCCTGTTCTAACGATTGAAGCAATCGCGCCGTATGAACACTGATCTCTTTTTCGATCACTTCATACATTGCTTTAAACATCTCAAATCCTTCTTTTTGATATAAACGAATAGGGTCTTCTTGTTGATAATGGCGCAACCCAATTCCCTCTTTTAACAGTGCCATCTGATCTAAATGGCGCATCCAATAATCATCAATGACGGTCAACATGACACTTTTCAATAACGTTTGCAGCTGGGTGTGTGCTTTTTTCTTCTCGAGCAGCGCTACGTATGACTCGACCGCTTCTGCCACTTTTCGTTTTACATCCTCCAAATCGGCCGGTGGTTGATCAAATGTGATCGGCGTTCGGTATACGATCCGGTTCAACTCTTCCGTCATACGTCTGACATCCCATTCCTCAGGGATTTGTTCCGACAATGCGTATGCATCCACAATACGGTCACAGGCCGAGCGGATCATTGGAACGACAAGCGCCACGCGATCATTTTCCTCAAGCACCCGATCACGGATTTGATAAATGACGTTGCGCTGTTCGTTCATGACATCATCGAGCTTTAAGTTATACTCTCTAACGGAAAAGTTCATCCCTTCCACGATTCGCTGCACTTTATCGACGAACTCATGGATGTCATTGTTTAAAATGCATCCTGTTTCATCGGTTTTCAGCTTCGCCTTTAACTTTTCCGTTTCCTCTGCCGCAAAGCGCCGGAACATGTCATCCTCAAGAGAAATGAAAAACTGGCTTGACCCAGGGTCCCCTTGGCGACCGGCCCGCCCTTTCAACTGATTGTCAATCCGTCGGCTTTCATGGCGCTCCGTGCCAAGGACATGGAGCCCGCCAAGCTCATTGACTCCTTCACCAAGCAAAATATCGGTCCCGCGGCCAGCAATATTCGTCGCAATCGTCACCCTCCCCCGTTGCCCGGCTCTGGCGATCACTTCCGCTTCTTGTTCGACCGTCTTCGCATTAAGTAATTCGTATGGGACTTGTTCCTGATCTAAATACTTTGCCACTTCTTCCGACTGCAAAATCGACGTTGTCCCGATTAACACCGGTTGCCCGCTCTCATGGCGGCGCTTCACTTCTTTTGCGACAGCAACGTATTTATCGTGGCGCGTCATGTACACCCGGTCAGGCAAATCGACACGGATTTTTGGTCTGTTGGTCGGGATCGGAATGACATCGATCCCATAAATGCGTTGGAATTCTTTTTCTTCTGTTTTCGCTGTTCCTGTCATTCCGGATAAAATCGGGTACATACGGAAATAATTTTGAATGGTAATGGAAGCGTATGTTTTGTTCTCTTCCGTAATTTCAAGTCCCTCTTTTGCCTCAATCGCTTGATGAAGACCGTCGCTTAATGAGCGACCTTCCATTACACGCCCGGTAAATGCGTCAACGAGCAACACTTTTCCGTCGCGGATAATGTAATCCACATCACGTTGAAATAAAACGTGCGCCCGCAACGCTTGAATGACGTAGTGATATAAAACTTGGTGCTCCGCATCGTACAAGTTGTCAATGCCAAACGCCTTTTCTACTTTCTCAATGCCTTCATCTGTCAAGTTAACCGTTTTTGTCTCCCCGTCATATATGTAGTCGACCTCCCGCTCAAACCGCTTGACTAATCTCGCCGCGATATAATGAAGCTCAGTACTTGAACGAGTTTTGCCAGCAATAATGAGCGGTGTTTTTGCCTCATCAATTAACACGCTGTCAATTTCGTCGATGATCGCATAATGGTATGGCCGTTGCACTTTGTCCGAGGCATCGTACACCATATGATCGCGCAAATAGTCAAAACCAAACTCCGTGCCGATGCCGTATGTAATGTCGGCTTGATACGCTTGCTTTTTTTCCTGCGGTGACATTAGCGGCAAGTTGAGCCCGACTGTCAGGCCGAGAAATTCATGAATCTGGCCGATTAAATTCCGGTCGCGCTTAGCCAAATAGTCGTTAGCCGTAATAACGTGTACCCCTTTTCCTTCTAGCGCCCGCAAATAGCTTGGGAGGGAAGCAACAAGCGTTTTCCCTTCACCTGTTGCCATTTCCGCAATGTTTCCTTCGGCCAAAACGAGGCCACCGATCAACTGGACGTCAAAATGGCGCATTCCAAGCACCCGTTTCGCTACCTCACGAACAACCGCGAACGCTTCCACTTGAATATCATTCACTGACTTACCGGAAGCAAGTTGTTCTTTGAACTCATCTGTCTTTCTACGCAATTCGGCATCGGTCAGTTTTTCCATTTGTGGTTCCATACGGTTAATTTGTTCAACCACTCGCATATATTTTTTTAACTGCCGTTCATTTGTATACCCAATCGCTCTTTTCAAGAGTGAAAGCATCCGTATTTCGCTCCTCTATAACGAATTCTTATCTATTATACCAAATTTATAATCTATACGAAATGAACTACCAATATGTTAGTTTTTGGTTATCCATCCAACTTTATGGGCTCTTTGTGAAACCATAAAGAAAAAAGTAGATGTCAAGTTGCACCCACAACACCACTGTTATCCTATAAATGAATAAATTACTTGTAGACATAGTTTGTCGAAAGATATACAATGACATCGATAGGGTTTAGGTTGATAAGCCAGTCTCTCTTAAAGAGGGCTGGCGCTTTTTTTTGCTAAAAAGCCGGGTGCAAAACCCGGCTTTTCATTCGTCTCCTCTGCCTTTCTAAATCTATCCCCCTCAGAGTATAATCCGTCGTTGGCCAAAACCACTCCCATTGTAATCAAAAAATCGGGGAAATCGATAGATACGCTCAGTATAATTACGAGCCATTTCTTTCATCCAGTTTTTTATATACCACGGTAAAAAGCATAGTTTCCCTATGCTTTGATCATACTACCGTATCTCTAGGACACATGACACCCTCCTATGAACATGATATAATAATTAGTTAGTTGAACGGGGTTATCTATATTCAAGAAAAGGAGGTAAAATATTGAAAATATTAGTGATCATCCCGGCATATAACGAGGAAGCCACCATCCAAAATACGGTGCTCAACTTGCAGCGCATATGTCCGTACGATTATATCGTCATTAACGATGGTTCGACGGATCGAACGGGCGATATTCTCGACCAGTCCGGGTTTCATCACCTTGATTTGCCTGTTAATTTAGGCATCGGTGGAGCAATGCAAACTGGGTATCGCTATGCGCTCGAACACGGTTATGACTACGCCATTCAGCTTGATGCCGACGGCCAACACGATCCGAACGATTTAGAAACGCTTGTTAGGGAAATGATCACATCTGGCTATGACATGGTCATTGGTTCACGCTTTGTCGAAAAAACAAATTATAAAGGAAGCCGATGTCGCCGCCTTGGTATTCTTTACTTCTGTTACTTGCTTTACCTCGCGTGCGGCGTGAAAATTACCGATCCGACATCAGGCTATCGCATTGTCAATCGCCGTGTCATTCGTGAGTTTGCCCGCGAGTATCCGATTGATTATCCCGAAGTGGAAGTCATCGCCCGCCTTGCCAAAAAAGGATATAAAATTAAAGAAGTGAAAGTGGAAATGAATGCGCGCCAAGGGGGACGGTCATCGATTACCCCATTTAAATCGCTGTACTATATGACGAAAGTCACTTTCACCTCATTAATTCGTGCGATCTTTTCGTAAAAGAGGTGAAAGATCATGAGTAGCGTTCAATGGATTACAGTAGCATTGGCTTTTTTATTCTTAATTCAAGTCATTTCCTATTCGGTTCGCAACCAATTGCGGGACAGGCAGGCATTTCTTTGGTTTTCTTTATCCATCATCGGGCTGTTGGCCGCTTTTGGCCTAGAGCCGCTCAACCGTTTCGCAGCAGTGCTTGGCATTTCCTACATGCCGGCGCTCGTTTTTGCCATCGCCTTTTTAGTCGTTTTGAACGTCTTGATGTACCAATCGATTGTCCTTTCCCAACATGAGGAAAAAATCAAGACGCTCATTCAAGAAATCGCCTTAATTAAACATGAACAGAAAATGAGCGAACGTGAGGAAGAGAAGGATGAACGTCAGTAATTGGCTATGGATCGGACTCAACACTGTTCTTCTTGTCACCGGTCAGTTTTTATGGAAATACGGCATGACACGGCAGAAGTTCGAGCTAGACGTTATATCCGTCATTAAGCTGTTACTCTCGCCGTGGATTTTGCTTGGATTGGTCGTATACGGGGCGGCAACCATCCTCTGGCTGTTCATTTTGTCGCGTGTCCCGCTTAGTGTCGCCTATCCGCTGCAAAGCTTCGCCTACGTACTGGCGGTATTTGGCGCCTATGCGTTCTTTCACGAGCCGCTTTCTGTCCCGAAAATCATTGGCGTGATCCTTATTATGCTTGGGGTCTCATTTATCGGTTTTTCCGCCAATGGCTCGTAACGCTCAAATGAAGGAGTGACAACCATGTCATTTCGCTTTCAACCGAAAATCGCCATTTGGCTCGTGGTACTTCTTGCTTTCGCTTTGCGCCTTCTCGCTTTATGGACGTACGGGCTGCATTTGACGCTCAACAGCGACGATATGGGATACGTCCGCAGCGCGAAACAGCTGCTTGAGACGGGCATGCTCACCTATCATCGTCCCGATGAGCCGACCGTCCACATTATGCCAGGCATGCCGCTGTTGCTGGCGGCGTTGTTTTCCGTATTCGGTTCAGGAGATGTCGGCCTTTATGCCGCGAAACTCGTCATGATCGCCTTTGGCACCGGAAACGTCTATTTGATTTATTTGCTCGGGAACGACCTCGGCCGTCCGTGGGCGGGCGTGATCGCTGCCCTCGGCACAGCACTGTTTATCCCTTTGATCGAAACCGACAATTTAACACTAACCGAGGCACCGTTTTTGTTCGGTTTCCTGTTGTTCATCCGTTTCGCCATTCGCCTTGGCCGCCATCGGCACATGGCCGATTTTTATAAGCTGATGGCCGCCTATTTGTTTTGCCTGTTTTTCCGGCCGACGATCGCCCTCGTTCCGTTCGCGTTGCTTGGGTATTTTTTACTGATTCGCTACCCGTTTCGGCTGGCAATCAAGCAAGTAGCCATAGCGGTCGTGCTCGTCGTTCTCGCGTTGAGTCCATGGTGGGTGCGAAACTACATGCATTACGGGGAGTTCATCCCGCTGACCGGCAGCTCCGGTGACCCGCTCTTGCTTGGCACGTATCAAGGGTACGGCTACCGTTATGGCCCATCGTATAAAGAGATCGTCAACACGATCGAAACACAACATCCTAACATAAACCATTATGAAAAAGAAAAACTAAAAAAAGCGATCGCCATCGAGCGAATGAAAACATGGTATCGCACCAACCCGAAACAATGGTGGGAGAGCTATACGATCAAAAAAACAAAAACACAATGGGAACAGTCATTCTATTGGATCGAAATTTTCGGCGTTTCGAAGCAAAAAATGACCTCCTGGCATCAGCGCATCGTCTGCTTGGCGTTCGCCTCCGCTTTGCTCGCCATGTTTACCTTGAAACGGCAGCGGCGCGAGCTGTTGTTTTTCCTTTTGCTCATCGCTTACTTTACGGCATTAAACAATGTCTTTTTCGCCTACCCGAGATACAATCTCCCATTAATGCCGATTTTGTTTTTATTGATTGGGCTGTTTCTCTCCTCAATCGCATGGCGTCCAAGCCGCAAAAAAGCCGCTTCTCCGTGAAAACGGAAGAAGCGGCTTTTGATTACGGCCGCAATAACTGTTCAAACTGACGAAGCGAAATCCGTGGATACACCCATTGCCGTTTTAACTCAAACGCTGGATCTCCAGGATAAACGGTCCCTTTTTTCGTCGTAAACGCCATGGTAAACCCAGCTTGTTTTACCATACCAATGACCCGTTGATTATAGGCACCAAACGGATAAGCGATGGCCGTCGCCCCAATTTTTTCTTTACTCGCCAATAAATCAGCCATCACGTCTTCATATGGCTTAAACAGCAAATACGGGCCATATTCCTGATCCGACAAGTGAAAATGGTTCGTATGGCTTTCAAACGTCATAATATCACGCATTTGGGCGATTTCTTGTTTGCTTAAAAACTGTAAGCCTGTCGGGTCGAACGGCTGTGGAGCCGGGCGCATTCTTCCTGTAATCATAAACACGGTTGCCCGAAAGCCGTACCGCTTGAGCAATGGGTACGCGTATATGTATGTTGACTTCAATCCGTCATCAAACGTAATGAGCACCGACTTCGGCGGCAGCAATTGCTCATTTCGTACATAGGCAAGCAACATATCCGGGGTAATCGCCGTATAGCCGTTCTCTTTTAAGTATGTCATTTCTTTGAAAAACTGGCTGAACGGAACTGTTGTTGTTGAACGAAACAGTGGCTCATCGAAATCATCTAATATATGATGGTACAACAACACCGGCACACCGTGATCACTTTCAGTTACATGCTTGTAAATGTATCCGTCTCTTCCGCCGAATTCAATCAAATAAAATAGGGCGGTCTCGGCTTTGATCGGATAACGGACTCCAGACTGAATGGAACCGATCGCCTGCTTATTTCCTTTTTGAAAAATATACACTTGTACCTCTTTCTTCGTAATCACACTTTTGGGCAGCCGATCCGGTTCGCGGGTGAAAGCATACGGGCGCCCAAGCTTCGCTTCGTCCTTTTTGACCATCCCTTTGACAAACCCGTATCGGATGAAAAAATAATGTTTATTTTCATCAACGACTTCAAATACCCTGCCGCTATAAATCGTTCCGACTTTTTGCATATCATTCGCCACATAGGCGTATACTGGCGCCGATGCTCCTTTTGATTGAATAAATAACGGGACCTTAGTCTCTGCTTGCCCACTTTTTTCCCATCCAAAAAACAGAAGAAGGAAAAAAGCGAGCCAAAAGATCCGATACTTCAATGATACACCCCTCCATTTCATTGTTATTTCTACCCAGATATGACTATGACCCTATTATTTTACTACTAAACTTTTCTCTAAAAAACCAATCTATCAAAAAATGTCCAATCGTGACATATGGACTCCTTTTATACTAAAATATGATTATGCCTACACCGATTGATGGAGGAATGAACGAATGATTTACCGAAGCCATCCGTGGAAGGAATTGCTTCACCCAAACACTACTTTTGGGCAGCTAAAAGAAGCGGAACGAGTGAAACGCGTCATCCCGATCCTTTTGCTTTTTCTGTTCTTCTCTGCTGTTCTTTCGTTTGTCCGTGCTTATATCGGCGTCGGAACGGAAGAGTTGGCCAAGTATCTCCCCCGCTACACCGATGAACAACGAACGCTGTTGCACTTGCTGTTTGCCGGGGGGCACATCGTAGGCGGAATGGTCGCTCCGTTGCTCTTTTTTTTCATCAGCTCGTTCGCATTTTATGCCTTGTTTGAGGAAACCAATTTGGCGAAACTGATCGCCGTCCAGCTCTCCGTCTGGTTCATTTTTCTCATAGGAGAGGCTGTATCACTTCTATTGGAATGGGCTTTTGGTCTCGATACACTGGTTTCACCGTTTTCGCTCGGCGTCTGGGGACCTTATCTAACGGACGACCGATTCGTATGGGCGCTGTTGCGCTCTGTTTCGCTCTTTTCCGTTTGGGCCGTATATATACAAGTCGTTGCCTTGCGCACCTTCACAAATCAATCGATCGGCCGCATCGTTGCGACGGTCATCGCCGTTGATCTCGTATTCGCCTTTTTCGCGGCCGTATGTACGGAATTCCCATTTGAATGGTTCCAATCATGAAAGGAGAGGTCACCATGAAACGAGCGTTAACCGCCATCTTGGCTATAGGCCTCATCGGCACCCAATTTTACGCAGCATTCGCTGATGACAGCCGTGTGCCCAAATCGGCTTACGCGAAAGAATGGACGAAACCAAAACAACAAAACGTGAAAGAAACAATCAAAACAACAGGTTTTACCGCCCCGGCAGAGCGGACATTCATCTATTACGACCCGCAGCGCGGCGCCATCGATGAAATTCTCGTGAAAAAAGGGCAACCCGTCCAGCCCGGCACCCCGCTGTTGCGCTATCGCACAGACGCCATCGATCGTGAGCTTGCTCAGCTCACGTCGAAGCAACAACAACTAAGCATGCGGCTTAGCCAACTGTCTGAAGAAATCCAAGGCTACCAGTCCAGAGTCGCTGCCGCGCCAGAAAACAACTTCGAAAAACAGCAATGGGAAGAAAAAGCAAAAGAAGTGGAGCGTGAAAAAACAGAATTAGAGTGGCAGCAACAACAATATGAACAAGAACGGATGGAACTGCTCAAACAAAAAGAGGAACAAACAGTCGAAAGCACAGTGGACGGCATCGTCGAATCCATCGCTCCCAATCCATCAACCTCCCGTCCGCTGATCACAATCGCGTCTCATACGATCGTCATTCAAGGGAAAATCACCGAGTCGCTCGTTGGGAAGCTCGCCATCGACCAAGCCGTCACGATCCACCTCCCGAACGAATCGAAAGGACTAGGCGGCATCGTGAGCGACATCGGCTCATTTCCAATCAACGAGCCAAGCTTCCGACAACGAAGCGAATATCCGTTCACCGTACATCTGGTCGAACAAGCCCAACATGCCAACAAGCCGCAACCAACGATTCCATTCGGCTACCACGTCGACATCACGATCGTGACAAAAGAAAAAAATGGGGCGATCACCGTTCCTGCTAAAGCCGTATGGCACGAAAACAATCGGGCGTATATCTACGTCATCCGCAACGGCCAGCTCGAAAAACGGCGCGTCACCTTAGGAATGAAACAAGGCAACCGCCAAGAGATCGAACAAGGCTTGACAGAAGAAGAATACATCATGGTCCACCCGAGCCGCGACCTAAAACAAGGAATGAACGTATGGATACCTCTCGAAATCAACAAGCCATCAAAAGAAACGATCCAACAAGTACGGAAACGAGACATGGCGAAATATTTCTTAGAAGGGTTTTTCGGGGCGTTTTAAGTGTACAAGGGCAAACCAACCCCGCGAGCGAAGTGGAGCGCTCTCGGGGTTGGTCAATTCCATATTTATACACTTTTTTGAAAAGAAGAAAATTTTAACTGGTGGATAATCAGGTAAACTGATCTTTATTAATTCTTCTCAATGTAGATTTGGTACTTTCACGGATTATAAGTTTTTCATTCATAAAAAGACAATGCCAACAAAGGACAAAGAACACCGTTCGGGATCACTTTTTCTACTTCAACCATTTCTTTTTTTGAACATTTTCAAATTCAGCATAACGAGTAAAACCCATCAGAACTGCTGTCTCACATCATCGCTGACTGTCATGATCAAAAAAGTATTTTGTGACATCGAATCTAGAGCTTGGATAATGGAATCGGGTATTTGTGGAAAATCGTTTGACGGCCGCGTTGGTGGGCCACTTGGTTCATCACCCCCTTATCTTGGCCTTTACGGGGAAAAGCTATCATCTACGGAGCACTCTCTCTACCATCCCCCGCTCCCCTCCTGCCTTGCAATCATAAATCTCAGGCTGATACACTTATGTATTTTTCTCGTGTTTCTCTGTATTTTTCGATGACAAAAAACATGGATAAAAGCAAAGAATCCCCTCCCTATCATGGCATTGATTTGTAGAGAGACCTGATTTCAAAAGCATGGTAGTGCACTATTATGGTAATGCCCCCAGTTTGGCATAAAAATTGACCTGTCATGTTTAATGAAAGACCAAGTAATTCAATGTCCGAATTGCGGAAAGGAATGGGGGCGGAAGAAATAAAAAGAAGGAAGAAGCAGTTTGTGGCGTGGCATAGTCATAGCAGTGTATAAGAGAAAAAAATCCTGCGGAAAATCCTCTCTGCAGAACTTTGGACATTTTCCGAGTAGTAGTGGCAGGCACGGAACCAACTGGCGTCTGGTTGGGAAATAGTAGGTAAAAACAAATAGACAAAAAGACCTTATTCTTCACTAGTTCGTTTTTGAAAACCAAATAAAACAGAAACGAGAAGAGGTGTTGATTCAAGTCTCAAATGACTAGAATATCATCCACATCCATTTCAGGGAAAAGCCATTGTCGCTTTACCTTTTTTCTTTTTAATTGAAGAAAGGAAAAAGAAAAGCCCCGCAGAAATTTCTCTCCGCAGAGCTTTTCGGCATTTTCTGGCGGTGACAAGCACCGTCCTTAAGCATATTAATTAGTCAACAATTGTTACTTTGAATGCTACAGGAGCAGGTAAGATATCTGATACAGCTGTAGTATCTACATCAGAAACTACTACTGTAAACGAACCAGATGTTTTTCCTGGTTTTAAAGTCACTGTACCAGCTGAAATAGTTACGTTAGATTCATTTGTTGTTATAAATGCAATATTTGATATTGTGTCTGTATTCACTAAAGTTCCAGGAGCAGCCGCTGTATCCCAATCAATTGCTTTAGATGCTTGGTCTAGTATAGATAACTTCGGCTCAATTGTATATTTACCAGCAACTGCATCATAGTGTCCATAGAATAGCTCTGTAAGTGTTAATGGTTGATCTGCAGAACCATTAATTTTATCGTTATCAATAACGATATCTGCAGTATTGATAACCGCTTTTGTAGCTACAGGATCAGTATTTTTATAAGCGATTGTTTTAGTACCAATCTTTGTATTATTTACTTTAACATCTACATTTAATGTTCCAGAGCCAGCAAAAGCTTTGTATGCATTTGCATTTACAACAGCTACTGACTGACCAACGACATTAATATAATTTTTCACTTCAGGGTTTTTGTCATAACCTTGAATCTCTAAAGTAACGCCAGATGTTACAGCCTGAATTTTGTTTCCTTGAGCATCAACTTCGTAAACTGCAAAGTTTACTGCATCATCATTTGTTTCAGGAGCAACATCTTTGTCCAAATCAATTTCTGTAGCATCTGTTTCAATTACATAACCAGCGAATGCGCCAGCATCTTTACCTGTTACAGTTAAAGTTTTTGTAAATACTACGTTACCTTTAGTATCTTTAAACTCTACTGTAATTGTTGCAGTTCCTTTTCCAACTTCAGTGATTGTTATTGGAAGAGAAGAAGATGCTGAAGCAACATCATTTACTGTAACTGTAGCAACATTTGTATTGCTAGATTTGGCAGTTAATGTACCAACTTTAGTTCCTCCAACAAACACAGCGTTAGATGTAACTGTTGCTTGGATTTTTTCACCATATTGGTCAACGATGTTGACATTTACAGAATCAGTCTCGCCAGAATTTAATGCAGTATTGAAGTAAACATTGGATTTACTTAAATTTGCATTTGTAATTGTAGAATCTGCTTTAACTGTAAAGCTAACAGTAGTTACAAAGCCACCAATTGTTAACTTAACTTGCGCAGTACCAGTAGAATAAGCATTAACAACTAACTCGTCACCAACAACAGACACAGTAGCAACAGTTGGAGTTAAGTTTTCAATTTTTGTTACATCGCTAGCAGATAATACTTTCTCAGAACCATTATTATCTTTTACTAGAAGCTCCAAGTTAGGAGTTTCTGATTTTTTCATTTCAGAAGTTAGTTTCCCATCTTTTACTGCTTGTTTATAAGCAGATACATTATCTACATCATCACCTAATCCAAAACCAACAAGTGATGTTATAGCAGTTGGTGCTAAAGTAACCTTAATTGCATCGCTTTGCTTAACTACAGTAGTACCAGATTTAACTGTGACTTGTACATAGGCAGTTTCACTTGTAGAAACAGAACCAACTGTTCCAGCAGTTGTACTAACTTTTGATGAAGTAGAAGAAATTTCTACAGTATATTTATCAGTTACATCAACACCGTTAGCATTTACTAGTTTTACAAAGTCAGCAATGTCTTCGCCTGGAACAAATGTAGTTTTTGTTAATTCAATTTTGCTAACTTCACCAATTTCATAAGTAAACTCTACTGTAGTTGCTTCTTTTAATTCAACACCAGCAGCAGATTTTACACCATTCACAGTAATTTTGTAAGTTTCTTTATCTGTAAATTCTTGGTTGAAAGTTAATTTAACTTCTTTTTTATTATCAGGGTTAATTTCTGCCTTAACCACTGTTAATCCGTTATCAACTGTGAAGTTAGTAGCTGTAGCTTCACCAATTTCACCTTTGAAAGTTACAACCGCTTGTGTAGAGTTAATCGCACTTACACTTTATCAAAATTAATATTTTTCCAATATGAATAGTTATAATTAAATTAATACTTTGATACATACAGTTTTTTGCTAAGTTGAATAATTGCATATAATCATTTGGTCCGTAAATATATTGATAAAAGTAAGCTTTGTAATCCTTGTACAAATTTCTAAAAAAAGAACCGGACTTTTTATCAGACTCCGTAAAATAAACTACCACTCGATTTGTCCTAATTATTTCTCTATTTTGCTCAAACTTTCGAATATAATATTTGCTCAATCCTTTTTCTGGTCAAGTCTTCTGTCTTATTATCAATATTTTCCTCATTTTAAAATTAGATATAAAATATCCTTACAATACATTGGAGTTCTGTACAAAATCTTATTGACTTAATTGGTATTTCAAATAATTTAACATCGGAGTCTTAATATTTTAATAGGAAAAAGCAACATCGTTTGCAAACCAGTTTCTTCCTTAGTAAAGCGTAATTTTCGAATTATTCTTTATTTCACTTAACAATTCGTTTTGATATCCGATATTTAATATGGTGAAAAAAGTCGTATTGTCCTACCGCGTCTCGTCCAAACGGAATACCCTGTCGACGATCCGGGCCATCGTTAATGTCCCGCAAAAGCTACTGCCCATCCCGGATGACCTGACATTCGTCGTCGAAAGCAATTCGATTTACCGTTCGCAACACTTTTTTGCCCAGTACGTCCACTCAAGCAACCGCGTCGAACATAAAGGACATTAGGAGGGAATAACCATGAAAATTGATCTCGGGTATATAGGAGCAATAGCTGCTCGAAATAGTGCCAAAATGCCATCCATACATGAAATCAAAAATCCATTAGCCGGAAAGCAAGTGGAAGTCATCAGAAATGGACAAGCCTATAAACTCACCATTTCGGATGAAATCAAACAGGTTCAAGACATGATGGCCATGACGGTAGAAGAGTTTTTTCAAAAAGATATTAATGTACAAAACGCAGACCCTTCCGATATTTTTTCGTATCGGCCACAGGATCAATGGCTAGTGTTTAGTCAATATTTACATGAATCCAAATACTTTGATTCTCTAAACGACGAAGAATTGAAGAAAATAGAATCCATCTTACAACACATAACGGATGGAATGGATAGTTTAGCGAAATATACAGGGATTAACCTTTTTGGAATTAAGAAACAACAGCCGAACTCTTATGAAGCCCATCTTGAATTGGCTTCTTCAACAGCTGCACTTCAACACTTCAGCGATACGTTTTTAAGCGGTGATGTAAAAACCGGATTCGATCAACTGATCCAAGATTATGTTCGTCACAATACGAAAAAAGCAATGAATTATAAATCTGTAGAGGAAATATTTATAGCAGCACGAGCCAAAATCAGACCATTGAATGCTCCGCTGACATACCAACAAAGCCGCGAGCTGTCCATGACGAATAAACTTGGAAAAACTGTTTATACAGATGAAGAAATCGAATCGATCATCCAAAATTATCAAGAAATGTTTAAGAGCATTCAAAATGAAGAAGATTTGTCCGCGGTGCTAGTTAAAGCGAAAGAACAACTGCTTTCGTTTGTCACGAAAGGGATCTCACCAAAGGATATAGATTACCAATTGGCAAGAGATTTTGTTGCAGAGCGTGCCGATGACACAATTAAACGAATCGAGAATTATTGGAAAATGATATGGCAAGGAAAACAATTGTTAAATAATGATGTTCAGAGATAACCAATGCCGGCTATCTCTTTTTTTATAAAAACCTCTTATCATATTAAGATTTTCAAAGTACCATATTTAAGACTTTAACCAAACATGCAATCTTTAAAACGACAACAGGAGTGAGAGTATATGGGATTATCTTCATGTTTTGATAGACGTTATCATAAAAAACTCGAAAAAGTCGCCAAAAAGGTAATGGCGTTAGAAGAAAGTCAAGTCCAAATTATTGTGTAAATTCCCCTTATAGACACTTGAACCTGATGAGTGGACGTATGGTACGCAAGTCTAGAAAGCTCCCTGACGGTCGCCTTCCGGACGTCCACTGTTTATTCTACCGAAAGGGAAGCAACATGGCTCTTTTTCCATTTCTCTTTTTACACAATTATATGGACTCAATTGCCAACGGTACTGTCAAGAATTTTGTGTAATGCAAGATAGGGTATCTCTGAAATGGATTTGGAATAGATAGGGGACTCGTTTCCTCCACACATAAGACTGAATATTAAGTACCCTTTGTAGAAAGGGAGAATCCCTTTATCATATATATTTACATTATTTGGTTAATTGTAACGTTCTTCAAACATTCGTTGGAGGGCTTCCTGCGCTTCGGTAAATCCTCGCAACTTTCACCCTGCCCATTTCTCATTAAAGTTCTGGATGGTCAAATACACGACTTTTTTCGCAGCCTCTAAACTCCTCAAACTGTTCATCGGCTTTAGACGTTTCCGAATCTCCTTGATGGTTCGTTCGATCGCATTCATCGTGTAAATCACACTTCGAATACTGCTTGGATATTTCATAAAGGTGAGGAGGACATCCAACTCATTGGCCCAAGACTGAACTTCTTTTGGATATTTGCCGGACCATTTCGACTGAAACTGTTGAAACATTTGTAACGCCCATTCCTTATTTGGTGCGCGATAAATCAGCTTGAAATCTTCTGCTGCTTCGAATTGATCTTTTTTTCGAACACGATGTAAGGTATTACGTACTTTGTGAACTATACAGCGTTGCACATCAGCTTTCGGATAAAACGCCCGAAAGGCTTCCTCCAGCCTCGGTAGTCCATCAAATACGCCCAGAAGCATTTCCTTGACGCCTCTTTGGTAAAGGTGTTGCAGAAATTCCTGCCATCCATAGGCGCTTTCCTGTCCTCCCACAAAGAAATCAAGAATTTCGCGATATCCTTCTTCATTCACTCCTAACACCACATAAATGACTTCTTTCTCCACGGTATCGCGGCGAAGTTTCACATACAAGCCGTCCAAATATAAGACCGAATAACGCTTGAGCAGAGGGCGATTATGCCATTTCTCGATGTCTTCCTTCACAACATCGGTCATACGGCTGATCGTTGTAGGAGAATAGGCATT
>Ga0310828_1000746_pt1 | contig 26672 bp, 27 predicted proteins | sample WT_ome_3_FD_202242 | JGI IMG/M metagenome (GOLD analysis project Ga0310828, IMG submission 202242) | Sorghum-adapted microbial communities enriched on wild type (WT) sorghum from Joint BioEnergy Institute, Emeryville, California, United... ... | reverse complement strand
GGCCTGGCGCCCCTCCGGCGTCTCCTCCTCGGCGAGCCGCTCACGGGCATACACCCTGATCAGGTCGTGCATGCGGTAGCGCACGGGCTGCTCGTCGACCCGGCTCGCGTCCACCAGGCGCACGTCGACCAGCGCTTCCAGGGTGTCCTGGGCCTCGTCCTCGTCGGCGTCGAGCAGCAAAATGCAGACCCAGTCCTCGAAGTCAGGCGCCTCCATGATGCCGAGCCGGCGGAACAGCTTCTTGGCGGGCGGGTCCAGGCCCTCGTACGCCATCGCGATGCTCGACCGGATGCCCAGCTCGCCGTGGACCAGCTCGTCCAGCCGGCGGTGCTCGCCCTCCAGCCGGACCACCAGGCGGCGCAACGGCCAGTGCGGGCGGGCGGCGAGACGGGCCGCCGCGATGCGCAGGGCCAGGGGCAGGCCACCACAGAGCCGCACCAGGGTGTTGGCCGCCTGGGGCTCGGCGGCCACCCGGTCGCGGCCGATGACCCGGCCGAGCAGATCCAGGGCCGGCTCGAGGCCGAACACGTCGAGATCGAAGTGGTGCGCCCCGGCCAGCCGGGTCAGCCGCAACCGGCTGGTGACGAGGATGACGGTCGAGCCCGTGCCGGGCAGCAGCGGAATTACCTGGTCCTCGCCGCCGGCGTCGTCGAAGACCACCAGCATGCGGCGATCGGCCAGCCGGTCGCGGTACATCTCGGCCCGGGCGTCCAACCCCTCGGGTATGGCCGAACCGGGTACGCCGAGGGCCCGTAGGAAGCGTTCGAGCACCTCGTTCGGGCTGACCAGCCGGGTCTGCGCGCCGTACAGCGTGACGTAGAGCTGGCCGTCCGGGCACAGCTCGGCGAGCTGGTGCGCGAGGTGCACGGCCACGGTCGTCTTGCCCACTCCGCCCTTGCCGCTGAGCGCGATGATCGTCACGCCGGAGGCCTCGGCCACGATCGTGGTGATGCGCTCCAGCAAATCGGCGTGCCCGGTGAAGTCGGCGACCCGCGCGGGCAGCATGTGTGGCCGGACGACCGGCTCCGGCGGGGCCGGCTCAGCCGCGACGTCGCGCGGCGCGGCGGATGTCGGCACCACGGGCGTCACCTCCGGCCCGATCTCGGGATCGCCGGAGAGGATCGCCTTCTCCAGGCGCTGCAACGCCTGGCCCGGCTCCAGGCCCAGCTCGGTGACGAACGCCTGGCGGGCCTGTCGGTACACCTCCAGCGCCTCGGCCTGCCGCCCGTCGCGGTACAGGGCGGTCATCAGTTGGGCGCGCAGCCGCTCGCGCAGCGGGTGCTGGGCGACCAGCGACATCAGCTCGCCGATCACCTCCTGGTGCCGGTCGAGTCGCAGCCGTAGGTCGATGCTGGCCTCGATGATCGACAGGTGCCGCTCGACCAGGCTCATCACCGCCGTGTGGATCAGCGGGCTGTCCAGATCGTCGAACGGCCGCCGCCGCCACAGCGCCAGCGCCCGGTCGAACAGCTCCAGGGCCTCCACCGGCCGATCCTCGGCGGCGGCCGCCCGCCCGAGGCGCGTGAGCTGCTCGAACACCTCCAGATCGAACTGCTCGGGCGGGGTGCGCAGCAGGTACCCGGGCGTGCGGGTAACGATGGCGTCGGTGATGCCGATGTCGGTCAGCGACCGGCGCAGCGCCGAGACACAGATCTGGATCTGGCTGCGGGCGGTGGATGGCGGGTTCTCGTCCCAGACGGCGTCGACGAGCCGGTCGACGGCCACGACGTGGTTCGCTTCGAGCAGCAGAACCGCCAGCACGACATGCTGGCGCGGGGTGGGGGGCGGAAGCTTTCCCTTCGGACCGACGACGTCCAGTCCGTCAAGTATCCGGTAGCGCAACTCGCCGTCAGCTCGGCTGCTTCGGCCGGTATCGGGAGACGCCAAGACCCGGCTCCTTTGGCGACCGTGCGGCTGGGGTCAACTGGCGCGGAAATTGACCGTGATTGAAGGGTAACCGGGCCGGCCTATGGGTGGAAGTCCAGACCGCAACCCCGCGCCGACGATAGCCGTACGGTGTCCGCGCGATGGCGCCTGCCCGCACCATTGAGCGGCGACGGGAGGAGGCGATTCGTGTTAGTATCTACCAAAGTCTATGACTTGGTGCACGGTCGCGCGGCTGTCGGCGTCCGGGTCAACCTGTGCCGGCACAACTACGACGTTTGGGCCGTCCTCTCGTCCGGCACCACGGGCCGCGACGGTCGCCTGACGATCCCGGTCGGTCGAGGTGGCGCCTACCGCCTGACCTACGACATCAGCCGCTACTACGCGGAGCTGGGCCAGCGGTCGATACACCCGTCGATCACAGTGGAGTTCACCCTGACCGAGTCGACGGAACAGTGCGAAATGGTGCTTCTTGTCACGCCGAACTCGTACACCACGTACGCGGCTGGCTGACCCGTCCTGCTGCATGTCCCTGATCCCGGCGCCGAGCACCGATCAGCATCCACCGTAGACACCGGTGGAATCAGCTTTTTCGCACGCAGAACTCGTTGCCGTCCGGATCGGCCAGGACGACGGCTCCGTCCGCTTCCACGTCCAGCCGGGTGGCCCCGAGGGAGATGAGCCGATCGACCTCCGCCCGCTGGTCGCCACCGGCCGGGGTGAGATCGAAGCGCTGCCAGTTCCACCCCTGCTTTTTCGCCACGGGAGGGCCGCCCCACGCGATCTTCGTGCCGCCGTGTGGTGACTGGATCGCGGTCTCCTGGTCCTGGTCCCACACCAGCGGCCAGCCCAGCGCCGCGCTCCAGAAGAGACCGACCTCTCGGGTGCCGTCGCAGGCGATCTCCCCGAGGAAACCGCACCCGGCGAGGAAGGCGTTGCCCGGCTCGATCACGCAGAACTCGTTGCCCTCGGGGTCCGCCAGGACGACATGCCCCTCCTCGGGGCGCTGGCCGACGTCGAGGTGGGCGGCGCCGAGCTCCAGCGCCCTCGCCACCGTGTGTTGCTGGTCGGCGAGACTGGCGCTGGTCAGGTGCACATGCAGGCGGTTCGGCCCCAGCTTCTCCGCGCGGCTCGGCATGAACCTGAGGCTGAGCTGAGTGTCCTCGCCGGGCAGGAGCGCACCATCGGCATCCTCGACGATCGCCCGGCCGAGGACGCCGGCCCAGAACTGCGCCAGGCGAGCCGGGTCGTGCGCATCGAAGGTCACCGTCAACGATCGCGAACGCATCACCGCACAGTAAACACGTGCCAGCAAGGCGACAAGCGAAAAAAGCCTGCCGGCGAGGCGACAAGCCGCGGTCACGGCTGCCCGTCCGCCAGCGAGCGACGCCGCGATCCACGACGACGCAGAGCGGATCCGACGGCACGGCACGCCCGCCCGGCGTCATCGATCGATAAGAGCTGTGTCACCGGTGGTGGTGTGCGGACCGATACGGTGATGTCCGCCGGTCGCCGCGCCGGTCCGCCACCGTGGTGCGCACCTCGATGGCGTCGCCGGACGAAGGCTAGCCGCGGCGTACACCGTCCTCCGCGGCGTTTTCGATTCGCCTGGTGACATGGCAGGCGATGTCGCGGAGCACGTCGATTTGCTGCTCGGTGAGCCCGTCGATGACATAGCGCCGCACCGCAGCGACGTGGCCGGGCGCCGCGGCAACCACCACGTCCCACCCGGCGTCGGTGAGCACGGCCCTGGTGTAGCGAGGGCTTTCCGGGTCCGGCTCACGGCGCAGCAGGTCGCGCTGCTCCAGCCGCTTGACGACGTTCGACAGCCGGGACAGCGAGCTGCCGATGTGGCAGGCCAAATCGCTGAGCCGCAGCGTCCGGCCCGGTGTCATGGACAGGGTGCTGAGCACGAAGTAGTCGAACAGGGTCAGCTTGCTGTCCCGCATCAGCTGCGCGTCGAGTGCGCCGGGCAGGTTGAAGATGAGCTTGGCCAGGGCTATCCAGGCGTCGCGCTCACAGTCGTTCAGCCACCGCGGTTCGTCCGGCACACCTTCAGCCTACGACCCGGCTTCAGCCATGAAGTGAAGCATTTCACGATCGGTTCAAGCTTGAAGTTATTCGGGGTAGGGTTCGACTTCAAGCTTGAACTTACTCCGAAGGAGTGTGGTCGTGACCCTGTTCCGGCTGGACGCCAGCATCCGTACCCACGGCTCCGCGAGCCGCGAGATCGCGGACATCGTCGAAGAGGAGTGGCTCGCCGCCCACCCGGGAGACCTGATCCAACGCCGCCACGTCGGCGTCGACACACTGCCCGCGACCGCCTGGGCGGCGGCGGTCACCGCCGGCATGACCGCGCCGGAGGAGCGCACCGCCGAGCAGCGGGAGGCCGTCGCGCTCGCCGCGACGCTGGTGGACGAGCTGCTGTCCGCGGACGCGATCCTGTTCGCCGTGCCGCTCTACAACTACGGCGTCTCCCAGCACTTCAAGGCGTACATCGACCTCGTCTGCACCGATCCGCGGGCGAACGGCACACCGTTCCTCGCCGGCAAGCCGGCGGTGCTGGCCACGGTCCGCGGCGGCGCGTACGGCGACGGCACCCCGCGGGAAGGCTGGGACCACTCCACCCCATACCTGCGTCGCATCATCGCCGACTGCTGGGGCGCCGACCTGTCCGTGGTTGAACGCGAGTTCACCCTCGTCGGCGTCAACCCCGCGCTGGACCCGTTCACCGAGCAGGCCGCGCAGATGCACGCCGCCGCACTGCAGGCGGCCCGCGAGGCCGGCCGCGCGCTCGGCGCCATGCCCGTACCTGCCTGAGTGCCGGCCGCTACCTGTGACGGTGGCAGGTGTGCGCCAGCGCGGCGGCGAGATGGGTACCGCCGGCGCACGCCTCGCGCCGCGCGTTGTCCCGGTGCGGGACCGTCAATCGCCCTGGGCGCGGAGACTCCGCGCCCAGGGCGGAAATCATCACCGCCGCCGGGACGAGGTGTAGCCCGAGGAGAGCGATGGTGGTGGCGGCGTCCGCCCCGGAGAGGAGGGGCGCGACCAACGAGATCGCGATCAGCGCCACCGCCGTCCACACGAATCTAGCGACGGATCCGGTGGCGGAGCAGATGCAGCTCAGGCGGGCTGATCGGTGACGAACAGCCGCAGCTGGCGCAGCGAGGTCAGGTTGGCCGCGGAGTCGACACGCCCGTCGCGGATGCGCACCACCGTCGGCGAGCTGTCCACGCCGAGCCGCTCGGCATGCTGGGCCCGGTGGTCCACCAGCAGCCGGGGACCGTTGAGCCCAAGGTCGGCGACGAACCGCTTGCCCGCTTCCTCGGTGTCGCAGGCCACCAGCACGGCGATGCCGTCCGCCCAGTCCGGGCGGGTCTGCGCGAGCTCGGTGCCGATGGTGTGGCAGACCGCGCAGGTGTTGCTGAGAACCAGCACGAAGTCCTCGGCCCGGGTGGCGTCCGGTCGCAGCTGCGCCGGCGGCTCCGGCAGCAGCTCGGCCACCTCTCGTCCGATGGTCGGCAGCTGCGCCGGGGTGGGCTGGTCCTGCAACCGCAACACCGCTCGCACCTGGACCAGCTGGGCGTACACCTCGACCAGGCCGGCCGCGAGCAACGTGACCGCGACGGCCAGGACCACGACGGCGACCAGCATGACGACGGTCACGGCATCATCCCTTCATTTAGGGCTTTCCAGCGTGCCTGCGATGGTCCGGTGGTCTCCTTGCGGATGGCCTCGTTGGCGAACCGGCGGTGCGGGATGCCGCGGCGCCAGTGTGTCCACCCCAGCACGGTGGCGACGAGGGCGCCGGCCGCGGCGGTGAGCGCAGTCCGGTCCGGCACCCGGACCGCGGTGAACGAGGCTTCCTGGACCGCCGCGTACCAGGCCACCACGGCGGCGGCCAGCGGCAGCGCCCGGCGCAGCGTACGCGGGCCGAGCATCTCGGTCGGGCGGAGGCTACCGAAGCAGCGACAGGCGATCTGCCGGCCGCTGGTCCGGGCCCGGATGGCCGCGGCGGTGAACAACGCGCACAGGGCGAGCGCGATGCCGGCTGCCAGGTCTGCCCGGATCCCGCTGTCCGCGCTCGCCACCAGCGCCGCGGCCGCGGCCTCCCCGGCGATCAGTGCGGCGGCCAGGACCCGGGCCAGGTGCCGGCCGCGCAGGGCGAGCAGCTGCGCGACCATCTCCGCGGACGGACCCGGAGTGACCGCCTTGCCCGCCGCGGACAGCAGGAAGGTGGCACTCACCGCGATCCGCAGCGCCAGCTCCAGTATGTCCACTCTCTACTCACCTCGGTCCGGTCGGGCGGCGGCCCCGGCGTCGGACGCCGGTTCGGTCAGCCGGTCCAGCCAGGTCGGTGCGCCGTCGGGCACGGTCAGCATGGACAGCCCGACCGGACGGAACACTCCGGTCCAGCTCTGGTGCTGGCCATGGATCACCCAGCGGACGGCCACCACGTGGCTGCGCAACCCGTTGAAGACGAGCAATGACCGCAGGTCGGGCCAGACGGTCAGGAAGGTCACGGTGCGGGCCCGCACGTGCAGGGACACCCGAGCCACGATCGGCGGCCGGTCCAGGCCGCGGATCTCGCGCCGGACCCGGGCCCAGTGCCGCAGCGCCGCCACCAGGTCCCGACGCCGGCGTACGGTCAGCACGGTGACCGAGCAGAGCAGGTCGTCCGGGCGGGCCCGGACAGCCTCGATCACGGGTACCGCCCCGGGCCGCGGTCGGGTGTCACCCGAGGGTGCCATGCCATCCGACGGTCCAATGTCACTGGAGGGTCGGTCGTCACTGGACGGTCGACTGGACAAGCATCACCAATCCCAGGCCGGCGAGGAGGATTCCGGAGGTGATCCGGACATGTGCGGGCAGCGCGTTCAGCCGCGCCACGGCCGCGTCGACCGTGCCATTTCGCGCCACCAGCCCGACCACCACCATGTGCGTGACCAGGTAGCCGGCGGCGAACAGCAGCACCACCAGGTGCGGCCCGGGCCGCGGTCCACTGAGGACCAGCGCGAACGCGGCCCAGTACAGCGACGTCATCTTGATGGTGCTCAGGGTGGTGCCGATGTCCAGGCCCCACAACACGGTCGCCCGTTCCAGACCGAACCGGTACGCCCACCGGCGATCGGTCTGGCGGTTCAGGGTCAGCGTTCGCACCGGCCCCACGCGCAGGTCCCCGGCGGCGAAGAACAGCAGCAGCACCGCGACCACCACCGCCGGCAGCCGCAGCCCGGCCGGCCAGACCCGGCTGACCAGGTACGCGGCGGCGGCGACGGTCGCGGCGGCCGCCGCGAACGACACCAGGTAGAGCACGTTGAGCCGCCGGGCCAGGACCCGGCTGCTCGTCGTTGGCCCGGTCACGCCGAGCAGTGACGCTCCTCAAGGGCTGAACAGCTGCGCGGCGCCGCCGGCCAGGGCGAGACCGTACCCGACCCATACCCACATCGTGGAGCTAGCAGGCCGACCCGAACGAGTACCACGAGCAGCTGTAGGTGTAGCACTCACCGCAGGTGACCCGGGTCAGTGAGCTGCCGACGTACGCGCAGCAGCTCCAGGTCCAGCGGTTCGAGCAGTTGTTGCGCTGCGACGTGGAGCACAGGCCGTACAGCAGTTGGCAGCAGTAGGCCTGCCAGGCCCGCTGCGACGGTGACTCCGTCTTGCTCGCGTCGGTGGCACTTGCCGGGCGAGTCAGGCCGAACACCGCGACCGCGCCGCCGAGCAGGCCGGCGGCCGCCTTGCGGAGGAGTGACCGACGGGCCAGCGGGTCCTTCTCGCGGCCGGTACGGTCGTCCTGGGTCGGATTGATTCCCATGGAGACCCTCCCCTACATCGATGATGATCGACCGTAAAGGGCCGCCGTCGGCGAAGTCAATGGCGGTAAAGATTGTGCAAGCAGAAGTGGCACCGCCGGGTGGTGCCGGATGCCCGGGCGCGCCTTAAGGGTGTCCCGGTGGGCCCCGCGTTCGGCAGTGGTGCGGGTTCATGCGGCGGCCTTCACCGGGTGACGGGGGAAGTACGGGCGCTCGATGTAGACCTGGTCGGCGGCGGCCAGGATCTTCGCACGGTCGTCCACCGGCGGGTGGATGTGCTGGTTGATCTTCCTCTTGATCTCCTTGCCCGCGGCGCCCGTGGCCAGTACCTTACGGTCCCAGCCCCGGGTGAAGATCGCACCGGCGGCACCCAGATCCAGGCAGGTGACGTACGGAGCGGGGGTGAACTCGCGCAGCGGCATCCCGAGCAGGTCGGCCGCCGCGTTGTAGCCAGCGACCTTGTCCAACGGGGTGGCGTGCTGGCAGGCCTGCATGACCGTGTGCTCGGCGTCGAACGCCGCCGCGGCGACGTCTCCGGCGACGAACACCTCGGGAAGGGCACGCAGGTACTGGTCCGCCGGCACCCGACCGAGGTGGTCGAGGTTGTCGGAGATCTGCCGGGTGAGTTCACTCGCCCGCAGCCCCACCGACCAGACCACCACGTCCGCCTCCACCCGGGCGCCGTCGGAGAGGACGGCGTATCCGTCGCCGACCTCTGTCACCGTCGTTTCGAGGCGGCGCTCAATGCCCAACTCGTCCAGCGCCGCCTCGATCGCCTCGCGCGGCCCCGGGCCGAGCTGGTCTCCGACCACATCCGAGCGGTCGACGAGCAGCACCCGGCCCCGATCGGCCAACGCGGTCGCGGCCTCCAGGCCGACGAACCCGGCGCCAACGACCACGGCGGAGTAGGTCTGCCGGCCGCGTAGGTGGTCGGTGAGCCGCCGGGCCCGTCCAGGGTGTCGATGTCGAAGAGCCGTTCCGCGCCGGGCAGATTCTCGGGCCGGACGAGCGTGCTGCCCGCCGCCAGCACCAGGCGGTCGTAGCCGATCTCCTCGCCGTCGGCCACCACCACACGCCGCTGGGTGTCGATGGTGCTCACCCAGGCCCGCAGGTGCCCGACGCCGATCGGTTCGAGGACTCGGCCAAGCTCCACCTTGGCCAGGTCCGGCTCCGGCTCGTACAGGCGCGGCCGCAGCACCAGGTGCTCGTTCGGCGCGATGAGTGTGATGCGCAGGTCCGCGTCTCCGCGTGCCAGCGCCGCACCCGCCGCGCCCCACACGCCCGCGAAACCGCCCCCGATGATCACAATGTGCGCCATGCTCCTGTCCTCTCTCAGCCTCACCCCCAGGTCGGGGTTCGGCAGGTAGACAAGATGGCCGCCTCAGATGTGACGCAGGTGGGCGAGCTTCTCGGGGTTGGCCAGTCTCCGCAGCGTGGTGATCCGCCCGTCGGCGATCTCCACGGTGTCGAGCCACACCAGGACGCCGCCGCGGTAGGTGGCCAGCGCCGGGTACCCGTTCACCTCGATGATCTGGAAGGCGTCCGGACGCCTGATCTTGATCTGCCCGGTCGCCAGCCGGGCGATCGGCTCGGCACCCTGGACCGGCCGGCGTGCGGCGGTCACCTTGCCGCCGCCATCGGCGACGTAGACGGCCTCGGGGTGCAGCAACTCCACCAGAGCCGCCATATCCCCCGCGTCAGCGGCAGCCTTGAACGCCTTCAGCACGCGTTCGGTCTCGGCCTTGGACGCCCGCGGCCGCTCCTTGACCGCGCCGACCCGCGCCCTCGCCCGGGAGGCGTGCTTCCGGCTGGCGGCGGGCGTACTGCCCAGCACCTCCGCGATCCGGTCAAACGGGAAGTCGAAGACGTCATGGAGCACCAGCGCGACGCGTTCGGCAGGGGTGAGCGTCTCCATGACCACCAGCATCGCGGTGCTGACCGACTCGTCCATCAGCACCTGGGCGGCGGCGTCGGGTCCGGTCAGCAGCGGTTCCGGCAGCCAGGGCCCCACGTACGACTCGCGCCGCACACGAGCCGACTTCAGCACGTTGTAGGCCGTCCGGGCGGCCAGGGTTACCAGCCAGGCCCGCAGATCCCGCACCCCGGACACGTCGGCGCCGGCGGCGCGCAACCAGACCTCCTGCGTCACGTCCTCGGCCTCGCTGACCGACCCGAGGATCCGGTAGGCCGCCCCGAAGACGGCCGGCCGATGCGATTCCCACTCGGCCTCGGTCAACGGTTGGGCGGCATGGCCCACGGCGCCGCCGGCATCGGCTGGGCGCTGGCCCGGCTCGCCCCGGTCGCGCCGCACGTCGCCGGCCTGGCCGATGCCGCGTTCGCCTGGCAGGAGACGCTTTACCACCCGGACCGACCAGGCTGGCGGGACCTGCGCGCCCGGGATCAGGTGATCTTCATGGAGGCGTGGTGCCACGGTGCGGTGGGGATCGGCCTGGTCGCCGCAGATCTTCTGCTGCGCAGCGGGGAACCGCGCTGGGGTGACCTGCTGGCGCGGGCGGCATCGGTCACTTCGGACAGTGGCCCGACCGGCAACTACTCGCTGTGCCACGGTGATCTGGGCGCCTGGGAGCTGCTGGCCCGCGCGGACAGTGCGGGCCTGGCGCCCGCCGGCCTGGACCGGGACCGGTTGGCCGCCGACATCCTCACCGGCCTGCGGGAGCATGGCCCACAGACCTCGGTGGCGAGCCACGCGGTGTTCCAGCCGGGCCTGGTACTTGGTGCCGGTGGCGTGGCCTACCAGCTGTTGCGCATGCATCCGGAGTGCCAGCTGCCGTCCGTGCTGCTTCCCGACCCGGAGGCAGCGGCATGAGCCTGCACGCTGCCGTTGATGGCCTGCGAAGCCTGCCAATCAACGGAACCGTGATATTCCCCGACGACCCGGATTTCGGGTCGCTGCGCAAGCCCTTCGTGGGTGGGCTCGCGGACCCGCAGCCGGCAGCGGTGGTCCGGTGCGCCGGGCCCGAGGATGTCGCGGCGGCGCTCGGGTACGCGCGCACACACGGGCTGCCGATCGCGGTACGCAGCGGTGGCCACAGCTTCGCAGACTTCTCCAGTACGGACGGGCTGCTGGTCGACGTTGGCCGCATGGACTCGATCCAGCTGGACGACGACATCGTCACGGTCGGGCCCGGGGTCCGGTTGAGCGCGCTCGCCGAGCGGCTCGCCCCGGTGGGCCGGGTGCTGCCGTGCGGGTGGTACCCGACCGTGTCGGTTGGCGGTGCGGTGCTTGGCGGCGGGTACGGAATGCTGAGCCGGTACCTGGGGCTCGGCTGCGACCACCTGGTGGCCGCCCAGGTCGTGCTCGCCGACGGGCGTACCGTCTGGGCGGACGAGCGGCGGGAGCCGGATCTGTTCTGGGCGCTGCGGGGCGCCGGGTGGGGCGGGTTCGGGGTGGTCACCGCCCTTGTGCTGCGTACCCGCCCGGCGCCGGAGGTCACCATGTTCGCGCACCGGTGGCCCTGGCAGCGGGCGGCCGAGGTGGTGGACGCGTGGCAGGACTGGGCGCCGTACGCTCCCGCCGAGGTGAACGCGGAGCTGGTCCTGCACGCGTCGGCGTTCCATCCGGACCCTGAGGTGGTGGTGTTCGGAGCGGTGGTGGGCCGGGCCGCCCAGGCCCGGCCGATCGTGAACGAGATGATCCGCCGGGTCGACCCGGATGGCGAGGTGGATGAGCTGACCGAGTTGTCGCGCCGGGCCGGTGCCGGTCGGTTCAGCTACGCCGGCCTGCCGTTGCCGACCCGGCCGCTGCCGGTCCCGCCACGGCCGGGGCTGCGGGCGGTCAAGTCAGAGTTCTTCGACCGCCCGTTGCCGGACAACGCGATCGAGTCGCTGCTGGCCAACTTTGCCGCCGAGCGGCCCGGCCAGCAGCACCGGGAACTGGAGCTGGTCCCGTGGGGCGGGGCGATCGGGCAGGTCGACCCGACCGCGACCGCGTTCGCCCACCGCACGGCATTGTTCCAGATTGGACACCACGGTATCGTCACGTTCCATGCCGACCAGGACCAGCGGGTGGCCGCTCTGGAGTGGTCCGCGCGCTCCTGGCAGACGGTCCACCCATGGGCCACCGGCCGGGTCTACCCCAACTACCCCGACCGCGGTCTGGTCGACTGGCCCACCGCCTACTACGGGGAAAACCTGCCCCGACTACAGCGGATCAGGTCCCACTATGACCCCGGCGACCTCTTCCGGTTCGCACAGTCGGTCCCGCTCCAAGCCGAAACGCCAGCCGAGTGATGCTCGGCTGACGTCGGTGGGTCGGGGCGCTGGCGGTGTGCCCGGCGACCGCGAGGACGAGAAGCGCCGCTTCAGCCAGCACGCTGGCGTGCGGCAGTGGATGGGAGTCGGTCAGCGACACCCGCATCGCCGACTCGATCCAGGCACCACAGTGGACGGACACCGGTTTGGTGTAGGCCCGCGCCGCGCAACGCCCTCTCGTCCTCGCGGCCGTGATCCGGGTACAACCGGCGCGTCAACGCCGGCGACAAGCGATCTCTGATCGCATACGAGCACTGGTCAATAACGAGTCAATCGGCACAGGCCCTGATCGTCAGTTGTCGTGCTCGACCAGGATGGGGCACTCCCTGGGGCCACAGGTGCCGCAGAGGGTGAGCCAGGTGATGCATTCGACTACGTAGCTGTAGCCGGTGGCGGTGATCTCCGAAGCGGCGTATCGACCGTGCGGGAACAGTTCGCCCGCCGGGCTTTCGGCCGCGTCCTCTCCCCTTCGCCAGCGGAGGCTGATCTCGTCGACCCGATCGATGGTGCTTGTGGGCATATCCACTCCCCTCGTTATCGACGACACGCGTCGCTGGCGAGACGATAAACACCACCGGGCAGTGGCGGTAGATAAGCCGTAATCACCAATGGATGGGTCAGGACTAACCTGTAGACAGACAACCTAACCTGCCCAGCGCCCACAATGGATGGTGCGGTAGTGCGCGGCCGGCTGGATGGTCTATGGTGTGTCGGCGGCGTCATCGATCAGTTCCACGCCCGGCCGGCGGGCGGCGTCTGCCTGGCTGGACCACGGGCCGGCACTGGCTACAAGAAGCCGACGCAGCATCCTGACGCCCGCGCCAGGGCCGGCAAGCGGGCCAGCATGGTCGACACCTGTTCGCCTGCCGGCACGGGCACGTCAGGTCCGCCGGCCTAGCCGTGCCGCTCCCGCCCATCGCAGTTGCGCCGACCGCACAGCAGCCGAAAGACCGATTCAAGGTCTCCTTTAGGCGGGTCGGCGAGGGTTTCGGGTATTGCAGTACTCACGGAGGAGCTGACCGCTATGCGCGTCCTGTTTGTCACGATCCCTTGGCGGAGCCACCATCACCTCATGGTGTCGATGGGCTGGGCTCTGCAAACGGCGGGGCACGAGGTGCGTGTCGCCAGTGGCCCGGAGCTGACCGACGTCATCACCAAGTCAGGTCTGACCGCGGTCCCGGTCGGCTCCGACGAGCCCATCGTGGAAAAGCTGGAACGGATGATGACCGAAGAGGTCCAGAAGAAGATCGAGGAGCTACGGGAGCGGGGCGACCTCCTGGTCAACATGTCCGAGAATCGCGAGGAGGAGCTCACTTGGGAGCGCCTGCGATGGGGCTACCGGGGGTACCGCATGACCCACGCGGCCATGAACGACTCGATGATCGAGGACTTGGTCGAGTACTGCCGCTGGTGGAAGCCCGACCTGGTGGTCTGGGACTCGCAGACCTATGCCGGATCGATCGCGGCCACCACGGTGGGTGCGGCCCACGCGCGCGTGTCGCTCGGGCTGAACGTGGAGGCCCGGATGCGACGCCACTACCTTCGGGTGCGTGCCCAGCAGCCCCCGCAGGACCGCGAGGACCCGCTGGCGGACTGGCTGGGAGAGTGGGCGCAGAAGTACGGCGTGTCGTTCTCCGAGGAGATGGTGACCGGGCAGTTCACCATCGACCAGATGGTGGCCTCCATGCTGCTGGAGTCGGACGTGCCCCAGGTCCCCATCGGCTATGTCCCGTACAACGGACCATCCGTCGTACCGGCCTGGACCTGCCAGGACCCGCCGCGGCGACGGGTCCTGGCCACCTTCGGAGTCAGCCTCGAAGTGGCGGAGAGACATCAGGCTCTCTCTGTCGAGCAGTTGCAGGGGATGCTGGACTCCCTCGCCGATCTTGACATCGAGCTGGTCGTCACCCTGCCCAAGCAGTTCCAGAAGGAACTCGGGCACGTTCCCGACAACACCAGGATGGTGGAGTTCGTCCCGCTGCACGTCATCATCCCGTCGTGCTCGGCCGTGATCCATCACGGAGGAATCGGTCCATTCCTGGACTCCATCGCTCATCAGGTGCCCCAGCTGATAGTCAGCCGCGTCCTCCCGGACATCGGCGAACGCGGACCGCGCCTGGAACGCGCCGGTGCCGGGCTGTGGATCCCCGGAGACGATCCGGAGGAGCTGAGCGGGGCACGGATCCGGGAACACCTGGTGCGGCTGCTGGACGAGCCCGCGTTCCGGGAGGGCGCCGGGCGGCTGCGCGACGACCTGCTCGCCCAGCCGACACCCGCCCAGGCGGTCCGCGAACTGGAGCGGCTCACCGACCGCTACCGCTCCCGCTCCCGATAAGACCCGTCATCCATGCCTGTCATCCATCAGGATCGCCCGCTGGACGTCCTTGAGCGCCGTCCCGGGCTCGACACCCAGCTCCTCCCGGAGCGTCCGGCGGACCCGCTGGTAGACGAGCAGGGCGTCGCCCCGGCACCCGCTGCGGTGCAGCGCCAGCATGAGCTGCCGGTGAAACGCCTCCCTCATGGGGTGCTCCGTGCTGAGCAGGTACAGATCGCTGACGAGCTCGCGGTGCCGACCCAACGCCATGCGCGCGTCCATCAGGCTCTCCATACACTCCAGCTGGGATTCGTTGAGCCAGGTGCGGAATCCCTGCAGGATCGGCCCACGCGCCACGTCGTCGGGAAGGAACGGGCCCCGAAGCAGGGCGAGTGCGTCCTCGAAGCTGCGCACCGCTGCTTCGTAGCCACCGCTCCTGAGCTGGGTCCGGCCCATCTTCAGCAGGCGTGTGAAGTCGTGAAGGTCGAGCCCGTCGGACCCCAGGGTGAGCATGTATCCCGGGGGTCTGGTGAGGACGGGGCTCGCATCTGTCCCGGGGCGTCGGAACAGCTTGCGGATCTGGGAGATGTACACGTAGAGCCCCGCGGTGGCGCTGCGCGGCGGCTCCTCTCCCCAGATTTCCCTGATGAGCTGTTCGGCGCTGACGACCTGATCGGCGCGGATGATCAGCGCGGTCAGCAGAATCTCCACCTTCTGCGCCTTGATGGTCTTCGTGGTCTTGCCATCGATGATGCGCAGCGGTCCCAAAATCTCGTATCGCACGCTGTCAACTCCCAATGGCTGGAAATACTTCTCGTCCGGGCTGGGCGACCGCGCCCGCCTTCCGCACGTATCCAGCGGGGCGCTCGCACGAGGACGGGTCGGAGTAAATCACCGGCCCGGCCCTTGAAAAGATGCACGCTGAGGGCCAGTGGAATTCGGGAACCGTGTGCCGGACCGTACTCCGGCTGGGCCGAACATACCTCAGATTGGCCGGTGGTGAACCGGCCACTGCCGCTGCTCGGCGTCCCGTTGGCGGGACAGTCGTGCCGCCGGACCGGGAGAACCGTCGCCACCCATCGCTACCTACGGCGTGTGCGCGGACGCGCTATCGGCAATGTCCCGGCGACCAGACAGTGGGGTGGGACGTCGAGGATCGTGATTGCCCTTTCGGGCGCCGCAAGCCACGTTGTCGACATAAGCCGGAAGTCGCAGGCCATTCCGCAGCGGGCGGTCGACGTGCCGTGGCCACGGTTGAGCATTGACCGACTAATGCGTAGGGTTGTGCTGCCTGTCATTACCAGCCAGTTCTCGGTAGCGGCAGTTGAGTGCCAGGTTCGTTTCCGCACCTCGGCAAATGTCGCTCCACCGGTGCGAGCGGACCGACGAGGCTTCGTTGCACCGCGTCTCGCACGAATTCTCGAGCCCATGGAGATTTTGTGACTGGAGGCCCGCAACCTGTTGCGCTCCCCGGCACTGAACGAGGGCGGCGCGAACCGATGAGCACAACGCCCCGGCTGCAGCGTGCCGTGCGCCTGGGCGTCCTCGGCTGCGCCGACATCGCCGTACGCCGCATGATTCCCGCGGTGGTGGCCGCCGAGAACGCCGAGTTGACCGCGGTGGCGAGTCGAAGCCCGAGCCGCGCCCGCGCGGTGACCTCCACCTTCGGCGGTGAGCCTGTCGAGGACTACGCCCGGCTGCTGGAACGCGACGACGTGGACGCTGTGTACGTGCCGCTGCCCGCCGCACTGCACGCCGAGTGGACCGAACGCGCCCTGCGCGCCGGCAAACACGTCCTCACCGAGAAACCCCTCACCACGGCGTACCGTGACACCGACCGGCTGCTCACCCTCGCCGCTGAGCTCCGGTCTGTCCTCGTCGAGAACTTTCTCTTCCCGCATCACACGCAGTACCAGACCGTCCGCTCCCTCCTGGCCGAGGGGGCCGTCGGCACGCCGCTGCACTTGTCGGCCTCGTTCACCGTGCCGCCGCGCCCCGCGGACGACATCCGGCTCCGCGCCGAACTCGGCGGCGGCGCCCTGCTGGACATGGGGGTCTACCCCCTTCGCCTCGCCGTATTTCTGCTCGGTCCTGATCTCGACGTGGTGGGCGCCGCCCTGCGGCGGGACCGGAAGCGGGGCGTCGACCTCGGTGGAGCCGCCCTGCTGCGCCGTCCGTACGACGGTGTCACCGCACAGATCACGTTTGGCATGCAACACCACTACACCGCGTGCTGGGATCTGCTGGGTAGCACGGGGCGCATGACGCTTGCGCACGGTGCCTACTCCCCGCCCGCGGACCACGTTCCCGTGCTGCGGCTGCACAACGGCGAAGGGGCCCAGGAGCTGCGCCTGAATCCGCACGACCAGGTGCGGACCGCCGTGACCCGGTTCGCGGACGCGGTACGCGGCGGCTCGCCCGCCGTTGACGGAGAGGCCGAGCGCGCCCAGGCGCGGCTCGTCGACGAGATCCGGCGACTCGCCCGGATCACCGAGTTGTAGGAAGTCGTGAGGGCACCCATGGAGATCCGGGAGTCAGACGCCGTTCCCGGCGCCTATGTCATCACTCCACACCGGCACGCCGACTCGCGCGGGATCTTCTTCGAGTCCCTCCGCACGGACTTGATCAGCGAGGCGATCGGACGCCCCTTCACCGTCCGCCAAATCAACTACTCGGTGTCGAAGCGGAACACCCTGCGTGGCCTGCACGGCGTACTCATACCTCCAGGGCAGGCCAAGTACGTTACCTGTGTTCGCGGAGCGTTCCGCGACATCGCCGTCGACCTGCGTGTCGGCTCCCCCACGTTCGGCCAGGCCACCGTCAACCTGCTGACCGCGGAGAACGGCGTCGCCGTCCACGTCACCGAGGGCCTCGGCCACGGCTTCCTGGCGCTGACGGACGACACCTGCATCTGCTACGCCCTGTCGACGGTCTACGTGCCGGGCACCCAATTCGAGATCAACCCGCTCGATCCTGACTTGGCCCTGCCGTGGGGCTTCACCGAGCCCCCACTGCTTTCACAGAAGGATGCACGGGCACCGTCCCTGGAACAGGCCCGCGCGAAAGGCATCCTGCCGCGCTGGCCCGGTACGCCACCGGAAGGCGCCGAACAGCCCTGGCCCGGCGGCGCCGAAGCCGCACATGACGGCATGGCGCAGCCGGTAGACAACGCAGTACAGAGCTGGAGGTAATTGTGCGCATCGGTGTATATCTCAGCGAGCGCGGGGGACGGCACGCCTTGGCCCGGCTCACCGACGACCTGCGCCGCGCGGCCGACGACGGGTTCGCCTCCGCGTGGCTGTCGAACATCTTCGGCCTCGACGCGCTCACCTCGCTGGCCGTGGCGGGCAGCCAGGTTTCGGGCATCGAGGTGGGTACCGCGGTCGTGCCGACCTACCCGCGCCACCCGGCCGCTCTGGCCCAGCAGGCCCGTACGACCGCGGTGGCGACCGGGCCGGGTCGGCTGATCCTGGGCATCGGGCTGTCCCATCAGGTCGTCATCGAGGGGACGTACGGGTACTCCTTCAAGCGGCCGCTGCGGCACATGGACGAGTACCTCTCCGTGCTCCTTCCTCTCCTGGACGGCCGCTCGATCTCCTTCGCCGGCGAGACCGTGCAGGCCCGAGTCGATCTGACGGTACCCAACGAAGGACGCGTCCCGGTGCTGCTGGGCGCACTCGGCCCCAAGATGCTAAGGCTGGCCGCCAGACGCACGGACGGCACCATCCTGTGGATGACCGGGCCGACAACCGTGCGGGAGTACGTCGCACCGACCATCACAACGGCGGCGCGGGCCGCCGGGCGACCGGCTCCGCGCATCGTGTGCGTGCTGCCGGTCGCCGTGACGGGCGACCCCGAACGCGCGTACAGCCACGCCGCGAGGCAGTTCGCGGTGTACGGGACGCTGCCGTCCTACCGGGCGATGCTGGACCGCGAGGGCGTCAAGAGCCCCGCCGACCTCGCCATCATCGGCGACGAGGACGCCGTGGGCGCCAGGCTGGAAGAGCTGGCCAAGGCCGGCGTGACCGACTATGTGGCCGTCGAGTTCATGGCGGAAGACGCCTACCGCACCCGCACATTCCTCAAGTCGATCATGACGTGAGGAACGCCCCACCGGTGCCGGACCGAGGCCCGAGCGTGACCCCAGTCGTCCGCCCAGCCCAGGCTCGGGCCGATGCGCTCACTGGTCGTTCGAGCACACCGGCCCGGGCCTTCACCGTCCCCAGCGGGCGTAGGTGCGGATCGAGAGGGGGACGAACACCACCAGGAGGGCCGCGGACCAGACCAGGACGGCGGTCACCGGATGTTCGATAGGCCACGCGGCGTCCGCGGTGGGCGCGCCTGGGTTACCGAACAGATCGCGGAATGCGGCGGTGAGCGCGCTCACCGGGTTCCAGTTGGCCAGGAATCGCAGCCATCCCGGCATGCCGTCGGTCGGGACGAACGCGTTGGAGATCATCGTGAACGGCAGGAACAGCGGCACCAGTTGGTTGGCCATCTGCTCGTCCTTAACCACCAGGCCGATGTAGACGCCGACCCAACTCAGCGCGTATCGCAGCAGCATCATCAACAGGAACGCTTCGATCGTGTAGGTCACGCCGCGGTGCGGCTGCCAGCCCACCAACAGGCCTGCCCCCGCCATGATGCCGACGAACAGCAGACCGCCCAGCACATCGGCGCCGGTATGCCCGAACGGTACCGCCAACCGAGCCATCGGCATGGATCGGAACCGGTCCATCACGCCTCGGGAGGCGTCGGCGGCCATCCGTACCATGACTCCTTGCGTCGCTGTGAAGGTCACCATCGCGAACAGGCCCGGCATGAGGAACTCGCGGTAGTCGCCGCCGCCCGGCACCCGGATCGCGCTGCCGAACACGTACCCGAACAGCAGGACCATGATGGCCGGGAAGACCAGGATCACGACGATCTGCCCGGGCGCCTGCCGCAACCGTTGCAGTTCGCGGCCGACCAGGGTCAGCCCGTCGGTGAACGTCCAGCGCAGGCCGGTCATCGGTGAGGTGGGGGCGGTCATCCGACGTGCTCCTTCCGTTCGGTGAGGCGCAGGAACACCTCGTCCAGGGTCGGGCGGCGCAGCCTCACGTCGGCCACGGCGACCCCGGCGCGGTCGAGTTCACGCACGATCTCGGCGAGCCGGAAACCACCGCCGGGCAGGGCAACGCTGAGCCGCTCGTCCTCGATCGTGGGATCGGTCCCGGCCAGCACGCTCAGCACGGTCGTCGCCGAGTCCATCGCGGCGGGGTCTTCGACGGTGACGTCGACCTGGTCTCCGATCGTCGCCTTCAGCTCGTCGGGCGTGCCCGTGGCGACGACCTGCCCGTGGTCGATAACGACGATGTCGTCCGCCAGCTGGTCGGCCTCCTCCAAGTACTGCGTGGTGAGCAGTACCGTGGTGCCGTCCGCCACCAGCTCGCGGACGCTGTCCCAGATCTCGCCGCGGCTGCGCGGGTCCAAACCGGCGGTCGGCTCGTCCAGGAAGAGCACCTCGGGGCGCTGGATGAGGCAGGTGATCAGGTCGAGGCGGCGGCGCATGCCGCCGGAGTAGCTGGCGACCTGACGATCCGCGGCGTCCGTCAGATCGAACCGTTCGAGCAGCTCGTCGGCCCGCTGGCGCGCCTCGCGACGGGACAGATGGTGAAGGCGCCCGAACATGCGCAGGTTGGCACGGCCGGTGAGGATCTCGTCTACGGCGGCATACTGGCCGGCAAGACCGATCCTCTCCCGCACCCGGGCGCCCTCGCGGACGACGTCGTATCCGGCGACGCGAGCGTAGCCGGCATCGGGAGCAGCCAACGTCGCCAGGATGCGTACCGCGGTCGTCTTCCCCGCGCCGTTCGGCCCCAGCACGCCGCACACCGTTCCTTTCCGGACGGTCAAACTCAGGCCCCGCAGGGCATGGGTTTCACCGAACGACTTGTGCAGCCCTTCGGCGACCACGATCGGATCTGTCATGATCCCTCCACTGGGTATGCTGTACGCAGATCCAGGCTAGATTACTGGGTACGTTGTACGCAAGTAGGGGGGAATGGTGATCGATGCTGAGTATGTAAACATCTGGATGCGGCCCGAGCGCCCGGCCCGTGGGCCGAAGCCGGCCTACAGCCGCGCGCAGATCACCGAGGCGGCGATCCGGATCGCCGACGCCGAAGGGCTGGAGGCTGCCACCATGCGGCGGATCGCCGCGGAGATCGGCGCCGGCGCGATGTCCCTCTACCGGTACGTTCCGAGCCGCGACGACCTGATCGAGCTCATGTCCGACCGGCTGATGGGCGAGATCGACGTCGAGGGCATGCCCTCCGGCGACTGGCGCGCGGACCTCACGCGCTACGCCAACGGCATGCGGGCGATGTGGCTGCGGCACCCGTGGATCAGCACCGTGCACCGGTCGCTTCCCAGCTTGGGCCCCAACCAGCTGCGCCTGATCGAACGGGTGATGGGGGCACTCGATGCCTACGTATCCATCGACGAAAATATCGCCCTCATGGCCATTCTCAACGGCTACGTCGAAAGTGCCGTCCGCGAGGAGGTCAGCCAGGCCGAGGAGGTCCGTCGCAGCGGGCTCAGCGAGCCGGAATGGATGGCGCGCAGCCTCCCCCGCGTACAGCAGGTGCTGGAGAGCGGCAAGTACCCGATCTTCGCCAAGATCGCGATGGAGGCGCGCCAGCCCCGCCTCAGCCACGACGAACGGTTCCGGTACGGGCTGGAGCGCGTCCTCGACTGCATCGCCGCGGCCCTCCCGTCGTCTGCGGTGGCGCGCGGCGCGCGGCAATAGGAGCACCACGACGCGCGGTGCCCCGGCCCACCTACGCCGCGCGTGGCGCGTTCCGCATCGGGGCTACGGCGAACTCCCGCATCCCGGAGGCGAAGTCGACGGTGGGACGCCAGTCCAGCTCGCGCATCAGCCGGGCGGGTGAGCCGAAGATGTGTCGAGCGTCGGCCACCCGGAACTCACCGCAGATCACCGGTGGCGGGCCACCCACCGCTGTGGACAGTGCGCTGGCGACCTCATAGATCGAGCGAGGGCTCCCGCTGGCGACGTTGTACGCGCGAAAGCCCGGCTCGTCCCGACCAAGCGCTGCGACGTTCGCGGCGGCCACGTCGCTGACGTGGATGTAGTCGCGACGAGGACGGCCGTCCTCGTAGACCCGAGGGGCCCGGCCCGACATGACGTCCGACCGGAAGATCCCGGCGACTCCTGTGTATGGGCTGCCGAAGGGCATGTCGGGGCCGTACACGCAAAAGTATCGAAGCGCCACCGCACAGGCACCGGTCTCCGTCGCCCACGCGGCCACCAGGTGTTCCTGCGCAACCTTCGTGCCCGCGTAGACGCTGTACACGGGCACCGCGAAGTCGGTCTCCTCGACCGCTTCGGCGATCAGGTCGTCCCGGTGGCACTCCGGGCAGCGCGGCTCGAACCGCCCGGCCTTCAGATCGGCGAGCAGCCTGCGTCCGGGGCGCACCCGCCCATGTTCGGCGCAGCGGTAGCGGCCTTCCCCGTAGATCGCCACCGAACTGGCGTGGATCAGGCGGTCGACCCCGGCCTCGGTCATCGCCACGACCAGCTTCGCGGTGCCCAGGTCGTTGCAGGAAGCGAACGCCGCGGCGTCCCGGATTTCGCGCCCGCGTCCCACCACGGCGGCGTGGTGGCTGACCGCGTCGATGCCTCGCAGCGCCGCACGCAGCGTGTCGTCGTCGCGGATGTCGCCGTTGACGAACTCGACGTCCGGCGGGAAGCTCGGCGGCGCGGAGTGAACGCTCGGTATCAAGGCGTCGAGCACCCTTACCTCGTGGCCCGCGGCCAGCAGCGCTGACACCACACGAGTCCCGATGAACCCGGCACCACCGGTGACCAGAACACGCATCACATCCACCTTTCAGTCGCACCGACCGCCCCTGGTCTTCCTGTCCTTCGCGCACGGGTCGCGGCTGCGACGGCTCGGCGGCGCAACCCGATGGACGAGGGCGGCACGGAGGGTGGACAGGAAAGCACCTCTCGCGGGCCGCGCAGACTGGGCCGGGTTGTCCCGCCAACGGGACAGCCCAACGAGCGTTCCTGGCCCGCGACCCGCCTCAAACCCGCAATTCGAGCGTGCAGCATTTGACACCGCCGCCGGCCTTCAGCAGCTCGGTCAGGTCGACTCCGATGGGTGTGTAGCCGCGTTCGCGTAACTGCGCCGCGAGGCCGACGGCCTGCCGCGGCAACACCACGTTCCGGCCGTCGGAAATCGCGTTCAGGCCGAACACGGCGGCATCTGCCTCGTCAGCCAGGATCGCGTCGGGAAAGAGCTCGGCCAGGTTGGCCCGGCTCTCCGGGGAGAACGCCGCCGGGTAGTACATGACCTCTCCGTCGCCAAGCACCGCGAGCGCCGTGTCGAGGTGGTAGAAGCGCGGGTCGACCAGCGTCAGGCTCACCACAGGGCGGCCAAAGAACTCGCGCACCTCGTCATGCGCCCGCAGGTCGGAGCGGAAGCCGGTGCCGGCGAGAATCTCTTTGCCCACGCAGAGGAAGTCGCCCTCACCCTCGTTGACGTACTCGGCCTGCCGGACCGCGGACCAGTCGCCGCGCCGGAACCAGTCGAGGTACGCCGCGGACTCGTCGACCCGCTGCCGGTACCGGAACCGGGCGACCAGCACCTTGCCGTCCATGACGATGGCGCCGTTCGCGGCGAACACCATGTCGGGCAGTCCCGGCACCGGCTCGATGAGCCGCACGTCGTGCCCCAGCTCGACGAATGTGTCGTGCAGTCGTTTCCACTGGGCCAAAGCAACCCGCGTCGAGGTGAGTCTGCTCGGGTCCATCCACGGGTTGATCGAATACGTCACGTCGAAGTATGTGGGGCGGCACATCAGATAGCGCCGTGGCGACGCCACGCGGGCACTGTTCGCAGGCCGTTCCACACATGCGTGCGACACCTTGCTCCCGTCTTTCTGTGGGAATGTCTGGACCATTGAAGCATCACCAGTACGAGATTGGGGCGCACCGCAAGGAACCACGGCGGCGCCTGGGAAATGGCTCGACCAAGCAAAACAGACTCTGGCGGAATTGCGGGAGCGGGGGCCAGCGGCCCTAGCAAGCCGCCCGGTAAACCGAGCGCGAGTCGGAGGCGGGTGTACCTCCCGCACGGCGCTCGAAGGGTTGCGCGGCGCGAGGAAGCGCCCCGCTACTCGACGAGGACTGTCCTAATGGCGTCCTGTCGGCAGGACAGGCCGGCGGGGCGGCGCGCTGCCCGGCTCTCTTGCAAACGTCCGTCCGGACCATCTACGTTGGCCTCGCGATAGTCGCCAGCGCATCGCGACGTTCCGCGGGGATTCGAGTCCGCGAGGATTCGAGACGAATCAGCGACGACCTCGACGAGAGCCGCAGCCCTTTCTCGTCGTGGTCTCTCGACCACCGCAACCGACCCATCGACATGTGGAAGTCCTTGTCGAGCCACGCCAGCGGGAGAAAATCTATGGGCACCGGAGCACAAGAGATATACGACGTGGTCGGCATCGGCTTCGGTCCGTCCAACCTGTCACTCGCCACCGCCCTCGAAGAGCACGAAGTCAATGTCTCGGCGCATCCAGTCACCGCCGCGTTCTTTGAGCGGCAGCCTTCGTTCGGCTGGCACCGCAACATGCTGCTGCCGTCCACGACGATGCAGGTGGCATTCCTCAAGGACCTGGCCACCTTCCGCAATCCGTCGTCGCGGTTCAGCTTCGTGTCGTATCTGCACGCCTCCGGCCGGCTGGCGCAGTTCGTCAACACCCAGACGTTCTTCCCGACGCGGCAGGAGTTCCACCAGTACCTGGAGTGGGCGCAGGCGAGCTTCGCGGACCGGGTCTTCTACAACTGCGAGGTCACCAGGATCGGGCTGCCACCGGACACCGAGCCCGGCACGGCTCAGTACCTTCAGGTCGAGGTGCGCAACCGAGGTGGTTCCGGCACCCGGCTGGTCAACGCCCGCAACGTGGCGATCTCGACCGGGCTGGTGCCCCGCATGCCGGTCGGCGTTGAACCCGACGAGCGCGTATGGCACAGCTCGGAGTTCCTGGACAGGTTCAACCAGCTGAACCCGGACGAGCTGAAGCGGATAGCGGTGGTCGGCGCCGGACAGAGCGCGGCCGAGATCACCAGGTTCCTGTACGACACCCTCCAGCACACCCAGGTCTTCGCGATCATCCCGTCCTACGGATACTCCATCGCGGACAACACGCCCTTCGCCAACCAGGTGTTCGACCCCAGTGCGGTGGACGACTACTACTTCGGCACCAGCCGTACCCGGGAAGCCTTCTGGCAGTACCACAAGAACACCAACTACTCGGTAGTGGACGACGAGGTCATCAGGGATCTGCACCGGCGGTTCTACGCGGAGGAGGTACGCGGCCGCAGGCGCCTGCACTTCCTCAATCTGACCCGGGTCAACGACGTCAAGCGCGTCGGGAACGAAACCCGCGTGTCGTTGGAGTCGCTGCTCGACACCGGTTCGCAGGAACTCGACGTGGACGCGGTCGTGTGCGCGACCGGCTACGACAGCATGGATCCGAGCGGTCTGCTCGGCGACCTTGACCGCTACTGCCTGCGCGACGAAGCGGGACGCCACCGGGTGGAGCGCGACTACCGGCTCGTCACCACCCCCGAACTCCCCTGCGGCATCTACCTGCAGGGCGGCACCGAGCACACCCACGGGCTGACCTCGTCCCTGCTCTCGAACATCGCCATACGCAGCGGCGAGATCGCCGACTCCATCGTCCAGCGGCGCGCCAAAGGCTACCCGCGGACGCAGTAGGAACTCCTCATGCGAGGCGTCACCGACGGCAGCGGTCCCAACGCGGACATGGCCAGCGGTGACGCGCCCGCACCGGCACAGATTGGATCAGCATGATTTCGCGACGCAGCTTCCTGGGATCGGCGGTCGCCGCCGGCGGCGCCGCGGCGGGCTTGCTGCCCGCATCTGGCGTGGCAGCCGCACCGACCACCCACCGGCACGGACGGACCACCATCGTCCGGCCCGGCGACCCGCGCTACGCCAAGCTGGCCGGGCGGGGCTACAACACCCGCTTTGTCGGCAGCCCGGACGAGATCTGGCTCGTGCGCAACGCCGACGACGTGGAGCGGGCGGTCAACCGGGCCATCGCTTGCGACAAGCGCATCACCGTCCGCAGTGGAGGCCACTGCTTCGAATCCTTGGTCGACAACCCGCAGGTCCGGCTCCTGGTCGACACCTCCGAGATGAGGCGCGTCACCTTCGACCGGAGGATGAACGCGTTCTGCGTCGAGGCCGGCGCCCGGCTCGGCGACGTGTACCGCGCGCTCTACGAAGGGTGGGGCGTGACCGTGCCCGGCGGCACGTGCCCCGAGGTGGGCGTGGGCGGCCACGTCAGCGGCGGCGGGTACGGTCCGTTGTCCCGCCGCTATGGCCTCATCGTGGACCACCTGTACGCCGTCGAGGTCGTCGTGGCCCCCCGGGGCCACAAGGCACGGACCATCATCGCTACCCGCGAGCCGGACGATCCGCACCGCGACCTGTGGTGGGCCCACACCGGTGGTGGTGGCGGTGGGTTCGGCATCGTCACGAGGTTCTGGTTCCGCACCCCTTGGGCCACCGGCGGCCCCCGGTCGCTGCTGCCCAGGCCGCCCTCCCGGATGCGCAAGTCCGTCGTGTCCTGGCCGTGGGACGGGCTGACCGAGGCGAACTTCACCCGCCTGGTGACCAACCACAACGCCTGGCACGCGGCGAACAGCGACCCCGGCTCACCGTACTCCGTGATGCACAGCTCGCTGAGCCTGTTCACCTGGCTCGCCGGCCGGGTGGATCTCGAGATCCGCATGGACGCCACCCTGCCCGACACCGACCGGCTCCACGACGACTACATCGCCGCGCTCTCCGAGGGCGTCGGTGTCGAGCCGACGGTCGACATTACCGAGGGCACCTGGCTGGACATCATCCTCGAACCGACCGTCACCAACGAGTTCACGCGCAGCAAGTCCACCGGCGGGCACATGCGCAAAGTGTTCACCGAGGACCAGATAGCCGCGATGTACCGGGCGCTGACCGACCCGAACCACTTCGGTGGCGGTTTTGTCTACCTGGCCTCCTACGGCTGTGCGATCAATACGGTCGCACCGGCCGCCAGGGCGATCCCGCAGCGTGATTCCATCCTGAAGCTGTGGTACTGCACCGTCTGGGACGAGCCGGTACTCGACGAGGCCGAGATCGAGTGGCTGCGCGCGCTACGCGGGAGCGTCCACGCTGGAGGCTTCCCGGTGCCCAACGACCGCCAGGACGGTGGGTACATCAACTACCCGGATGTGGACATACGCGATCCAGGCCAGAACCGTACCGGCGTTCCGTGGTACAGGATCATTTGGAAAGACAACTACCCCAGGC
>Ga0310828_1000743_pt1 | contig 26755 bp, 20 predicted proteins | sample WT_ome_3_FD_202242 | JGI IMG/M metagenome (GOLD analysis project Ga0310828, IMG submission 202242) | Sorghum-adapted microbial communities enriched on wild type (WT) sorghum from Joint BioEnergy Institute, Emeryville, California, United... ... | reverse complement strand
GCAGTGCTTGAGTTGGCGAACCCAAGCCTCGGAGATCTCCGATTCGGACCTACTCGGTCCCTCTCATTTGTGTTTGATCGCGGACAAGCGCGAGGTGCGCAAGGCCTGCCCGGAGGTTCAATCATGATCGCGGTGATTTTCGAAGTAACGCCCGCTGAGGGGCGGAAGCAGGAATATCTCGACCTGGCCGCGGAACTCAGGCCCGAGCTTGAAAAGATAGATGGCTTCATCTCGGTCGAGCGGTTTCAGAGCCTCACCGATCCTGGGAAGCTCCTCTCGCTGTCGTTTTGGCGGGATGAGGAAGCCGTCGCCCGCTGGCGCAATCACCCGGGCCACCGCAGAACGCAGTCCCGTGGCCGCTCCGGCGTTTTCGCAGGATATCGGCTGCGGGTCGCGCACGTCTTGCGCGATTATGAGATGACGGACCGGCGCGAGCAGGCCCCCGAGGACAGCCGCGCTATTTTCGACAAAGGTTGATTGGAGGCAGTGCGTCCTGCCCGAAGCGCCGCTTGGACGGCTCGAGCCGCGCCCTGGGCGCGGCTCGATGCTTAGGAACGCGGCGATTGACTGGACCGCTAATTCCGAGCGGTGCGGTTCCTGCCACTCCCCACCAGTTTCGGGCCATTCAAGAGCGCTGGTGCGCTTGCGCCCGCCGCCCTTTCGATCTGGTTGGCTGGCTTTCTCTTCGGCGCAGGCGCCCTGGCCGCAATTGCCTCATTGAAGGTCCGCTCGAGATTCTGGCAGCGGCTCCGAGCCGAAGGATGAGTCGGCGTCGCCGGCATGTTGCCGAAGGATCGGCAGACCTGCCTCAGGCCATTCCTATCGAGCCAGCCTTCGGCAACTCCGCGCCTGACGGCCCAGCTGTCGGCCCTCAACTCACTCCCGCCGACGTGGTGGTGACCACATTCGTGATAGAAGACGAAAAGACGAACTGTTCGCGGCATCCGGTTGATGAGCCGCGGATTGATGATGAGGACGCCTGGCGCCGCAGCACCCTCGCTGGGCAGCCCGCCATCGAGCACGTTCCGCGCGCGGCCGCAGCGTAGACTGCGACCTGCCATCGAAAGACTTCCATCCCGCTGGAGCTTGAGGCCCCCGCTGGAGGCCGGTGCTGCCTCAGCGGTCGAAAGGATACTGAAAAGGGCTGCAACCGCGCTGGCAAGGCCGAGCAGCCGCACTGGATACTTCACCGTACTCCCCCGTTGACGAGATTGCCACTCAACGCATGAGTGAAATGTTGCATACACATTTGCGCCAGAATTGCGGCAATCGCAGGTTGGCACTCGATTTTCGGTTACAACCTATCGGTGGGAACGAGGCGGCGACCGGCGTGTTGATGAGTATCAATGTCGTTGCACAGGACTCGGACGATCATTCATCCGCGTAAGCCCAAGCTCAGGGAGGCTGCCATGAAGGCTCGCGACATTATGAGCAAGAACGTCATCACCGTTGGTCGGGAGACATCGGTACATGACATTGCTCAGCTGATGACCAGCAAGCGAATCAGCGGCGTTCCCGTCGTGACGGAGGATGGCACAATCCTTGGAATCGTCAGCGAAAGCGACCTGCTCCGGCGAGCCGAGCTCGGAACTGAGCCGCAACGCAAATGGTGGTTGAGCTTCTTCAGCGATCCCGACTTGCTGGCGCGCCAATACAGGAAAACTCACGGCCTCAAGGCAGAGGATGTCATGTCCCGCCCCGTCGTTACGGTCGATGAGAATGCGGACTTGGGCGAGATTGCCAACACTCTGGAAAGGCGGCGCGTAAAGCGCCTTCCGGTTGTGCGGGATGGCAAGCTGGTCGGCATTATTTCTCGTGCTGACATTGTGAAGGCCCTGAGCCAAAGCGAGCCACAGCCCGGCAAACGAATAAGTAGTGACACTGAGCTCGAAGAAGCCCTATTGGCAAAAATCCGCGAGCAAGACTGGCTGGACGGCAGTTTTCTCAACGTGACCGTACAGAATGGCGTCGTCGAGCTGAACGGCTTCATCCCCTCCGCAGAGCAGCGCCGGGCTTTGCATGTTCTCGTCGACGAGGTGGATGGAGTTCAAGGGGTCGAGGACAGGCTTGTCATCGGGTCACCGACATTGCGAGGAGTCTGACCCAAGGAGGCGCGAAGTAATCCGGCTCGTCGATGCGATAAGCACGTGGATGCTCCAAGCCGACAGTTAGGTGCAGCGCCTTTCGCAAGCTCTTCATCGCCTTGAATCTGCCACTCGGATCAATCGGCACCGCGACAGCGGCATTGAGAGCCTTTATCCCTTGGTGCCGGATCGGCTTGCTCAAATCAGAAGGCGGATAACCTCGTAAGAGCTTCGGGCCAGCCCCCTGCCCCGAAGCCCACCCAAGAAAAAATCCGAAATCGAAAACTTGTCTCCTGCGTGACAGCGCGCGCCCCTTAAGTCTGCCAATCTTGCCTCATCGACGGACGGCAAGAGCCGCCGCCGTAAACCGGAAGGGCGAAATCGAACCGCCCAACCAAATCGAGGCAAAAGATCTGGAGGACTGAGATGAACAAGAAGATGATCATGGGTTTGGCCGCTGGACTAATGGCTCTTGGTGCGCTGCAGGCGCCGGCAGCCGAAGCAAAGGGCAAGGGCTTCCACGGCCACAAGCATCACCACCACAAGCATTTCGTTTTCAAGTGGCACAAGTGGCACAAACCGCATTACGTCTACTACAACGACTGCGGATATTACTTCTTCAAGTGGAAGAGCACCGGAAAGTACTTCTGGAAGAACAAGTATTTCGCCTGCAAGGGCTTCTACTGATGTGTCTCCCTTCGGCCCGGATCCATCCCCGGTGTCCCCGCCGGGCCGAAGCTCTCAAGCCCCCAGCTTTCGTGCTGAGGGGCTTTTTTTATGAGCGGTCGATAGCAAGAAAAAACTTCCGCTATCGTGGTGAGCGTACGTCACCCACTCGAACATCAATGGGAACTTCAATCGCATATAGATCAATGCGTTACCGCGCCAACAAGCATCTAATGCCATGACAAATACCATGATTCGCTGACTGCGCCACGCCCCCCTCGCGGCGATGGCCCCCGCCGCACCCATCCTCTCTTTACAAACCAACCAGAAACTGGTCGAATACAATTCCGATGTGGGTCATGATACTGGGGTGCAAAGGTGGGGGCAACGCAAGGCAGCGTTCGGTGGGGCATTGAGCGCCGGCTCGAGTTCATTGAGTTCAGGTTGTTCTGGGAAGGCCATGTCAACCGCGGCGACCTGATGGCCGCCTTCGGGATCTCGATCAACCAGGCCTCCACCGACCTGAACCGCTACCTCGGCATGGCGCCGGACAATATGCTCTACGACAAGAGCGCCCGTGCCTACGTTCGGGGCGACCGCTTCGAGCCCCTGTTCCTGAGACCGGACCCGGCCAGCTACCTGTCCCAGCTGCGGTCGATCTCCGACGGCATCGTCACGCAGGAGGAAACCTGGATCGGCCGGCTGCCTGCCTTCGACACGGTCCCCAGTCCCGCCCGGGGCATCGACGCCGGCCACCTGCGCACCGTGCTCCAGGCCGTTCACAGCAGACTGGCCATCGAAGTCGAGTACCAGTCCCTTTCCAACCCTGCCCCACGCTGGCGCTGGATCGCACCCCATGCCATCGCGTTCGATGGTTTCCGCTGGCACGCGCGGGCCTGGTGCTTCACCGACCAATGCTTCAAGGACTTCCTACTGGCGCGCATCCTCGGCATCCGGGACAGCCGCCCCAGTGATGTGGATCGCGGCCAGGATGCCGACTGGCACACCATGGTGACACTGGAAATCGGCCCGCACCCGGGACTGTCTGAAGCACAGAAGAAAGTGGTGGCGCTGGACTACGGCATGCGCAACGGCAAGTGCAACGTCACCGTCCGCAAGGCCCTGCTCTACTACACGCTCAAGCGTCTCGGTCTGGATACCGACCCCGCTGCCAGGAAGCCTTCGGACCAGCAGATTGCTCTGCTAAATCAGGAGGGGATCAGTATGTCCGGGCACTCCCCTCCTTCGCCATCCTGAGGAGAACAGGCACTTGCGGCTTCACGATTTCCAAAGACATTCACATTCGCCTGCACGTACAGCACGACAAGAAACTCAAATGGGCCAACCGAAAAAGAACAGCAACCAAAGCTCAGCCGCCACCGTCGGCTATGAAGCCGCGCACTGGTACATGACCGACACGCTGCACGGCTCGACGGACTCCGCCGGTCAGTCCGGCGAAGGCAACATCCGGAACGCAACCCGATGAGACTTGTCCGCAACACTGGAAGCGACCGCGTTGTCGACATCGTCCGGCCACACCTTGGCGATGGCATGTCCATCGACGCGGTGTCTCCGGCTCTCTCCATATTCGGTTTCGGCGAGCTGATCGGCAGCCTGAATCGTGGCCCGGCCTGTCGGTTGGTGTTGCCGACGGGCCTCGACGGCCACGCCCTTATTGGCACGGCCAATGAGCGTACCGCCCGCAATAAGTTGCAGACGCGATGGCTCGCGGCCCGTCTACTCCGGTGGCTCAATGACAACGTGACCGTGCGTTTGGCCGGGGGCAGCATCCCCCAGGGAACGCTCGTGTTGCGCGGCCGATCCGGAGCCCCCGTGCAAGCCCTGCTCGGAGCCGTCGGCCTAACGTCTGAAGGACTTGGGCTGGTTCCCGGGAATCCTCTGAACCTGATCCAGGCGTCGGAGTCAGCCGACGAAGCCGGGATGCTCGCCCAATGGTTCGAGAACCAATGGGCGATTCTTCCCGACATGCGTGCAGCAAAGGACGAACTGCTGCGTCACATCACGGCGCTCGCCAGCCCTCGGAACCCACACCTGATCTACGCACTGGTGTTGCACCATCTCTTCTCCAGTCGCGGCGACGCACTCGACGAAGAGCAGGTCATCAAGTCGGCGACAGGTATACGGAATACCGTCATCTGGAAGAAGCTCTACAAGTTCCAGCGCGACGGCGTGGTCGGCGCGATCGACAAGTTGAACCGCTTCGGCGGATGCATCATCGCGGATAGCGTTGGCTTGGGGAAGACCTTCGAGGCCCTAGCGATCATCAAGTACTACGAGTTGCGCAACGACCGGGTGTTGGTGCTCTGCCCCAAGCGGCTGCGGGATAACTGGACGCTGTACAAGTCCAATGACCGACGCAACGTCCTCGCTTCCGACCGCTTCAACTACGATGTCCTGAACCACACCGACCTCTCGCGTGATCGCGGGATGTCTGGAGACATCGACCTCGCGCACGTCAACTGGGGCAACTACGACCTCGTCGTCATCGACGAATCGCACAACTTCCGCAACAAGAAAACCCCACAGGCCGGCGGTGAGACCCGCTACGACCGCCTGATGCGCAAGATCATCCGCGAGGGCGTGAAGACGCGCGTGTTGATGCTTTCGGCCACGCCCGTCAACAACCGCATGGCCGACCTGCGCAATCAGATTGTATTCGCGACGGAGGGTGACGATACGGCACTGCTGGAGCACGGCATCAGCAGCATCGACAGCACCACGCGCCTGGCGCAGAAGCAGTTCAACCGCTGGCTCGAACTGCCTGAGGCCGAGCGCACGCCGGCGAAACTGGTGGAGATGCTGGGGTTCGACTACTTCACTTTGCTCGACCTGCTGACCATCGCCCGGTCCCGAAAACACATTGCGAAGTACTATGGCGTCACGGAGACCGGCCGGTTCCCCGAACGTCTCAAGCCTATCAACATCAAGGCCGACGTCGATCTTCGTGGCACGTTTCCTCCGATTCGCGACATCAACCTCGAAATCCGTCGCCTGAACCTCGCTGCCTACGCACCGTTGCGGTACGTGCTGCCCCACAAACAGGACGCCTACGACAGGAAATACAGCACCGAGGTTAAGGGCGGCACGGGCTTCTTCCGCCAGGTGGACCGCGAGGAAAGCCTCATTCACCTCCTCCGCGTGAACATCCTCAAGCGGATGGAGAGCTCCGTTGTGTCTTTTGCCCTGACCGTCGAACGCCAACTACGGGATGTCGAAGACACCCTGCGCCACATCGAGGCCCAGGTCGAGGAGCTGGAAGAGATCGACATCGAGGATGTCGACATCGAGGACCCGGCCTTCGAGAGCCTGCTGGTCGGGCGCAAGGTCAAGGTGCTGCTGTCGGATGTGGATATAGTGCGCTGGAAACAGGACCTGCTCGAGGACCGCAACCGGCTTGCGAACCTACTCGCCGCTGCCCGCGAGATCAGCCCGGAACGGGATGCCAAGTTGGCCGCCCTGCGCGAAATCATTGCGAACAAGCACCGCCAACCCATCAACCAGGGCAACCGTAAAGTCATCGTCTTCACCGCCTTCGCCGACACCGCGAACTACCTGTTCGAGCAGCTCGCACCCTGGGCAAGGGAAACGCTGGGGGTGGAGAGTGCGCTGGTCACCGGCACGGGCAGCAACAAGACCACCCTTCCGAGGCTGCGCCGCGACCTCGGTTCCATCCTCACCGCTTTTTCACCGCGTTCCAAGGAACGCCCCGAGGAGTTGGCAAGCGAGGGCGACATCGACCTCCTCATCGCCACGGACTGCATCTCCGAGGGGCAGAATCTCCAGGACTGCGACTGGCTGGTCAACTACGACATCCATTGGAATCCCGTCCGCATCATCCAGCGTTTCGGGCGCATCGACCGCATCGGCTCACCCAACGAGCGCATCCAGCTCGTGAACTTCTGGCCCAACATGGAACTGGAGGAGTACATCAACCTCGAACAGCGCGTCAGCGGACGCATGGTGCTGCTTGACATCTCGGCCACGGGCGAGGAGAACCTGATCGAGCAGCAGTCCGGCAACCCAATGAACGACCTGGAGTACCGGCGCAAGCAGCTGCTCAAGCTCCAGGATGCGGTGATCGATCTCGAGGACCTGTCGACCGGCGTCTCCATCGCCGACCTGACATTGACCGATTTCCGGATCGACCTTGCGGAGTATCGCAAGGCGCATCCGGGGGTTCTGGAATCGGTGCCGCTCGGGGCATTCGCCGTCACGACGACGAGCGAGGCGGAGATCCCGCCCGGCATCGTGTTCTGCCTGCGTGCGGAGGGAGCGGCCGCCGCTCGCTTGCCGGAGGAAGGCTATCCCCTCGCGCCGCATTATCTGGTGCATGTCGCGGATGATGGAGCGGTACTGCTGGCATACCCGCAGGCCAAGCATATTCTCGACCGGTTGAAGCGTCTCTGCGTCGGGCGGGACCTGCCCGACGCCGGCGCCTGCGCCCGCTTCGACAAGGCGACGAAGAACGGCCAGGACATGCGCCACCCGCAGAAGCTGCTGGCGGCAGCCGTCTCCTCCGTGGTTGGCAAGAGCGAGGAGCGCGCCGTGGCCAGTCTGTTCACGCCAGGAGGCACCCACGCCCTGACGGGTGAGTTTGCCGGCATCGACGACTTCGAGGTGGTGGCCTGGCTGGTCATCCTGCCGGATCAGGAGACGGAATGACCGCTGAGGATGTCATCGCCGCGCTCGACCTCCCCGCCGCCGCACGCGTGGATCGTCGTGTGCCCAAGACGCTGCTGGTGGAGCATGGCGCGCCGACAGCGGCCGACCGCCGCCAGGTCAACGAGGGCATCGAGCACATCCAGTGGGTGGCCGCGCTGAAGCCGACCACCATTGGCGTTGCCGCCTTTCGCGATGATGCGCGTGGGTACCTGGAGATCGCCGTCATCCGCGTCGCGCTGCGGGAGGATGCCAGGACACAGCGGCTGGTGGAACTGCTGCACCGGGCGATCCCCTACCCTGTGTTCGCCGTGACCGAACAGCGCGAGTCGGTGGCGTTGTCCGTCGCACACAAGCGCTGGTCGCAGGCGGAGGCCCAGAAGACCGTCCTCGACGGCGAACCGGTCACGGTGGCGGCGCCTCACGGGCGCGAGCCCTATGCAGGCGCGTTCGCGGCGGCGCTGGCGCTGGGCCGCCAACCGCAGGCATCGCTGCACGCCCTGTACCAAGGCTGGCTCGATACCCTGCTGACCCTGCAAGCCGCCAGGGTGTCGGGCGTTTTCAGTATCCTGCCCGACGCCGACCGGCGCGCCGCCCGCCGGGATGCCCTCGTCGAGTGCGCGCGCCTGGACGTCGAGATCGCGCGCCTGCGCGCGGCGGCGAAGAAGGAAAAGCAGATGGCGCGACAAGTCGCGCTCAACCAGGAACTCAAGCGCGCCGAGGCGGCCCGTGCCGTGGCGCTTGCCCGTTTGTGAAGACCGAGATGACGATGAAGAAACTGACCCAGAACGATCCCGAAACCCGCTCGCCTGATGGCGTCGCCGAGAACATTCAGCGCCTGAAGACGCTCTTCCCGGAACTGGTGACCGAGGGACCGAACGGAGCCGCGGTGAACGTGGACGTGCTCAAGGCGCTGGTGGGTGACGCCACCGTCACCGACGCCGACGAGAAGTACGGTCTCAACTGGCACGGCAAACGACGCGCGCGTCAACTCGCGCTCACACCCTCGACCGGCACGCTGCGTCCCTGCCCGGAGGACAGCGTGGACTGGGACACCACGCAGAACCTGATGATCGAGGGCGACAACCTCGAGGTGCTGAAGCTTCTGCAGAAGAGCTATGCGGGCAAGGTGAAGCTCATCTATATCGATCCGCCGTACAACACGGGGGAGGATTTCGTTTATCCCGATGACTTCAAGGACAGCATCACTAACTACCTTGAGTTGACTGGACAGGTGGAGGGCGGTCGGAAGATCAGCAGCAACACTGAAGCCAGCGGACGGTTTCACACTAACTGGCTGAACATGATGTATCCACGACTTCGACTAGCTCACAGTTTGTTACGCAAAGATGGACTGATATTTGTAAGCATCAATGATGTTGAGGTTGCTCGCCTCCGAATCATGCTGGACGAGATCTTCGGCGAGGAAAACTTTGAGGGGCATATTCATTGGCGCAGAAGGCATAACCAGCCGAATGATCCAACAAAAATGCTCGCGCTAGTTGCTGAACATATCTTGGTCTACGCCAGAGATAAGGCGGCATACAAGGCAGCCGGCGTCGGCAAGATCGCCCTGACGGGCAAGTTTTCGAATCCTGATAACGATCCCCGAGGCGATTGGGCGTCCAAGCCGTGGAAAGTAGGTACAGATCAATCGGGCAGCCGCTACGTCATAACAACGCCAACAGGTCGCGTGTACGACGAAGAGTGGATGGGCGACGAGTCAACGTACCAAGCGCTTTTGAATGACAATCGGATCATCTTTCCAGATGGAGGAAACGGTGCGCCGCGAAAGAAGTACTTCCGATGGGAGAGGGAACAAGAAGGCCAATGTGCCACGAACTGGTGGAGCCATGATCAGTTCGGCCACAATCAGGGCGCAAATACTTTGATGAATGACCTATTTGGAGAAAAGAATCTATTCAGCAACCCAAAGCCCGTTGAGCTTATCGAAGGCATTCTTGACGTATCCAATACCAAGGATGACGATATCGTCATCGACTTCTTTGCAGGCTCAGCCACGACTGCCCACGCCATCATACGGAAGAACGCTGCCGACGGTGGGAGTCGGCGTTACATTCTTGTGCAGCTCCCAGAACCGCTCGACCCTGAGAACAAGGAGCAGAAGGTAGCCGCCGAGTTCTGCGCCAAGCTTGGCAAGCCGCGCAACATCGCCGAGCTGACTAAGGAGCGCCTTCGCCGCGCCGCGAAGAAGATCAAGGACGAGAGCCCGACGTACACGGGTGACCTCGGCTTTCGCGTCTTCAAGCTCGATTCCAGCAACATCCGTGCATGGGGGCCCGACCTCGACAACCTTGACCAGACGCTCCTCGACTCCATGGAGCACATCAAGGCCGATCGCACCGAGACGGATGTGCTGTATGAGCTGCTGCTCAAGCTCGGCCTCGACCTCTGCGTCCCCATCGAGTCGCGCACGTTCGCCGACAAGGAAGTGCACTCCGTCGGTGGGGGCGTGCTGATGGCATGTCTCGCGCCAAAGATCGAGAGAACCGAGGTGGAGGCCCTGGCGCAGGGCATCGTGGACTGGCACAAGGCGCTCGCGCCCGCCGGCGACACGACCTGCGTTTTCCGCGACAGCGCCTTCGCCGACGACGTGGCCAAGACCAACATGGCCGCGATCCTCGAGCAGCACGGTATCACCAACGTTCGGAGTCTGTGAGTACGCGCGCCCATGAAACTGCACTTCGAACCCGATCTTGACTACCAGCTCCAGGCCATCGAGGCGGTCTGCGACCTGTTTCGAGGGCAGGAAATCTGCCGCACCGAATTCACGGTTACGCGCGACCCTGCAGACACGCAGATGCGCCTTGGCTTCGCGCAAAACGATCTGGGCATCGGCAACCGCCTGACGCTGCTCGACGAGGAACTGCTGGCCAACCTCCAGGCCGTCCAGCTTCGCAACGGCATCGCGCCGTCCGAATCGCTCGCTTCCGGCGACTTCACCGTGGAGATGGAAACCGGCACCGGCAAGACCTACGTCTACCTGCGCACGATCTTCGAGCTGAACAAGCGCTACGGCTTCACCAAGTTCGTGATCGTGGTGCCGTCCATCGCCATCAAGGAAGGCGTCTACAAGTCGCTCCAGATCATGGAGGATCACTTCAGCAGCCTCTACGCGGGCGTGCCCTTCGACTACTTCCTCTACGACTCCGCCAAGCTCGGTCAGGTGCGCAACTTCGCCACCAGCGCACAGATCCAGATCATGGTGGTGACGGTCGGCGCCATTAACAAGAAGGACGTCAACAACCTCTATAAGGACAGCGAGAAGACCGGCGGTGAAAAGCCCATCGACCTGATCAAGGCCACGCGCCCGATCGTGATCGTGGACGAGCCGCAAAGCGTGGACGGCGGGCTCTCGGGCGCGGGCAAGCAGGCACTGGATGCCATGAACCCCCTCTGCACCCTGCGCTACTCGGCCACGCACGTGGACAAGCACCACATGGTCTACCGCCTCGACGCGGTGGACGCCTACGAGCGTCGGCTGGTCAAGCAGATCGAGGTCGCGTCGGCAACGGTGGAAGACGCCCACAACAAGCCGTACGTGCGCCTGCTGTCGGTCAGCAATAAACGCGGCAGCATCAGCGCCAAGGTGGAGCTGGATGTGGAGACAGCCACCGGCGTGCAGCGCCGCGAGGTCACCGTGTACGACGGCGACGACCTGGAGCAGACGACCCGCCGTCCCATCTACCGCGACTGTCGCATCGGCGAGATCTGCGTTGCCAAAGGAAATGAGTTCCTCGAGCTTCGGGTGCCCGGCGGGGAGCAGTACCTGCGCCCGGGCCAGGCATGGGGTGACGTTGATCCGCTGGCCGTTCAGCGCGAAATGATCCGCCGCACCATCAAGGAACATCTGGACAAGGAGAAGCGCCTGCGCCCGCTCGGGATCAAGGTGCTGTCCCTGTTCTTCATCGACGAAGTCGCGAAGTACAGGCAGTACGACGACGACGGCAATCCGGTCAAAGGCGTATACGCGCGCCTCTTCGAGGAAGAGTACAAGCGCCTCGCGAACCATCCCGATTACCGGACGCTATTCGAGGGGGTAGACCTGAGCCGCGCCGCCGAGGAGGTTCACGAGGGGTACTTTTCCATCGACAAGAAGTCCAGGCGCGCGGTGGATACGACCGAGAGCAATCAAGCCGGTCGCGAGGCGGCCGAGCAGGCGTACAACCTGATCATGAAGGACAAGGAAAGACTCCTCTCCTTCGACACCCCGCTCAAGTTCATCTTCTCCCACTCGGCGCTGCGCGAGGGCTGGGACAACCCGAACGTGTTCCAGATCTGCACGCTGCGCGACATCAGGACGGAGCGCGAGCGGCGGCAGACCATCGGCCGGGGACTGCGGCTTTGCGTGAACCAGGATGGCCAGCGCGTTCGCGGGTTCGATGTCAACACGTTGACCGTGATCGCGACCGAAAGCTACGAGCAGTTCGCCGAGAACCTGCAGAAGGAGATCGAGGCCGAGACCGGCATCCGGTTCGGCATCCTGGAAGCGCACCACTTCGTAGCCGTAAAGGTCACCTCCGCGAGCGGCGAGATGACGCCACTGGGGCTCGAGAAATCGAAGGCGCTCTGGGAGCATCTCAGGTCGGCCGGGTATATCGACGCCCGCGGCAAGGTTCAGGAGTCCCTGAAACAGGCGCTGGCCAACGGCCATATCGAGCTGCCGGATGAGTTCCGTCCGCACCATGCCCAGATCGCCGACATCATCGCGAAGGTCGCCGGTCGCCTCGAGATCAAGAACGCCGACGAACGCCGGCAGGTGCGGCCGCGCCAGGCCATCCTCCACAGTCCGGAGTTCAAGGCGCTGTGGGACCGGATCAAGGACAAGACCACCTACCGGGTCGAATTCGACAACGAGAAGCTGGTCGAGGCGTGCATCAAGGCGCTGCGCGACGCGCCGCCGCTTCCGAAAACGCGGTTGCAGTGGCGAAAGGCGGACATCGCCATTGGCAAGGGCGGCGTGGAAGCGACCGAGCGTGGCGGCGCACAAACGGTGGTCCTGGACGAAACAGACATCGAGCTTCCCGACTTGCTCACCCAGCTCCAGGATCGCACGCAGCTCACGCGTCGCACCATCTGTCGCATCCTCACTGGCTGCGGGAGATTGGATGACTTCAAGCGGAACCCGCAGGCCTTCATCGAGCTGGCCGCCGAGGCGATCAATCGATGCAAGCGGCTGGCGATCGTGGATGGGATCAAGTACCAACGGCTCGGCGATGAGTACTACTACGCGCAGGAGCTCTTCGAACAGGAAGAGCTGACCGGCTACATCAGGAACATGCTCACCGAAACCAGGAAGTCCGTATTCGAGAGTGTCGTTTACGACTCGGGCACGGAAGCCGCATTTGCGGACGGCCTCGAGAAGAACGAGGCGGTCAAGGTCTACGCCAAGCTTCCCGGCTGGTTCAAGGTACCGACACCGCTCGGGTCGTATAACCCGGACTGGGCAGTTCTGGTGGAGAAGGATGGTGCCGAGCGGCTCTACCTCGTGGTCGAGACCAAGAGCAGCCTGTTCACGGACGATCTCGGCGACAAGGAGAGCGCGAAGATCGAATGCGGGAAGGCGCACTTCAAGGCATTGGAGGTTCGAGAGACACCGGCTCGATATGTGGTGGCCCGAACCGTTGATGACATTATTGCGTAGGAGCGATAAGAGATTGGTTAAACGCCGTAGGGTAATCCCCCCGGAAAATTACCGTGTCACCGTTGTCCGTCTGGGTATTGGTAGCCGGCCGAGTCCAGAGGGCCGGGCGACGCCGGCAGGGATGCCGGAGCGACTTCGTGCTAACGAGCGCGGCGAGCAGCAAGGGAGTGACCACGATGGAAGTCAAATTCAGCCGCTACGACACGGCGGACTATCTAAAGACCGAGGATGACATTGCGGCCTACATCGAAGCCGTGATGGAGGAAGGCGGCGACGATCCGGCCTATGTCGCCCGTGCGCTTGGAGACGTGGCCCGTGCCCGTGCCCGCAACCTGAGAGGGCTGGACAAGACTCTGCCGGGCGGCGGCAAACAGTCATGAAAGACCGAGACCATGAGAAAGCGATGGCCGACCTGTTTCGGGATGACCCGGAACTCGCGGCTGCCGTCCTATCCGCAGTTGAGTCGGATGGCGACCACGCGGAACTCGCCATCATCCGCCGTCAGTTAGCCAACGCCGCTTGGTTGGCACCAAAAGACAGAACCGAAAAGCACCCGTAACCGGCTGCGGTCACGCTCATCGTACGATCCTCGCCATGATCTCGCGCATCTGCCCTTGCAGGATGCGGAAGTCCTTCATCATGGCTTCCACGTCCACCGGCCGGGCACCCTGCCCGCGCTTCTCCGCAAGCCAGAGCTTCAGCAGCCCGGCGACGCGGCCGAGGTCGCCGTTGACCCGCACAAGGTCCGCCACGGCATCGAGGTCCGCCACGGATCGAATCGGGTGGTTCAGCCCGGCCGCCAGCAGATAGGCCGACAGCGATAGACCGGCCTGCGCGGCCCGGTCGGCTATCTCTGCCTTCTCACTGTCCGTCACCCATACCTTGATCGGCGGCACCTGCCGCCGTGGCCTCTCGGCTATCCCTTTTGGTGTGTCATCTGACATGCGCTGCGCGCCCTCCTTTTGGTGCATTGCCCCCTGTCGCGGCAGCGACCGTTAGCCTCGCAGAGCAAGATGCCGTCGAGCCGCAGGCGAGTAAGGAGCGGTGGTGGAGGCCATAGCTGCGAAGCAGCGTAGGCCTACAACACACATCTTGCCGTCCGTTGTTCTGCAATTCAACGCGATGTTTCGTAAGTGCATTCTCGAATTGCGCTAATTTGCGCTAGTTCGCGCACAATTACCTTTGTTCGCAATTCTTCGCGTTATTTCGCATTTATTCGCATAAATGATCACTCCGCCGGCTCCTTCTATGTCCAGAGCAGTACCAGCGGATAGATTTCTATCCGTTGGTACGTTTTTGCTCTCAGCTGAGTCTTGCAAGTTCAAGATCGAACTACGCTACGGCGTCCGCTTGTTCAGCTCATTTTTCATGTCAACCATTTTCGCGAATAGAAAGGCGGACAGAAAGCGGACACCTACGACAGACCGAAAGCCGTAGCCTGCTAGGCGCGAAGCCTTATGAGAAATCAGGGTCAGGGCGGGCTTGGTTGGCGTTAAAAGAAAGATAAATGTTAAATCGCGCGCGCGTTACGGTTTCTAAAGGCCTTGCGCTCTAAGGCTTTGCAAGTGGATTGCGTTCCTAAAAGCACGAAGTCGGGCGTTCCTAAAAGCACGATGTGATCCACAAGCGAGCGTTCCTGAAAGCACGATGTGATCCACAGGGAAGGCCTATTTATCCACAGGATGCAGCCCACAAACGCTCTGGCCCAGCACGGGCGTTTACGCCCCTTGGGGCCGCTTCCGGGCCTTGCGGACGTAGGCCTTCTCATGGGCTTGCACGGACGCATGGGGCCGCCCGGCGAGCATGTCCCGCACCTCAGCCAACTTGCCCTTGGGGCCGTTGGCGTAGAACGTCACCATGTCCCGGTCGGCATCGAAGGCCATCAGATAGTCCGGCAGATCGCCGGACTCGGCCAGCGCCTTCAGGTCGAAACGGAAGCGCCGAAGCGCAGCGGTGCTACCGCTCTTTTGGTGCAGGACGGCCAACGATACCCGCCATCTCGGTTGCTCGCCGCAGTGCTTGCGGGCCAACTCATAGATGCGCCGATCCAACGGCTTGCGCAGCCGAAAATAGGAGCGGGATAGGGTCAACACCCGCTTGGCCTCGACCGAACGGAACAGCCAGCGCGGCAAGTCCACTTCGACGGCCACCATACGGTCATTGTCGAGCGACTTCTCGACCACTCGCCAACCGTCTATCAAGCTGAAACCGCGCCGCTCACGCTGCCCGTTCGTCTCGATGTTGGTTTCGATAACGGTACCTTTCAGGCGGCGCAACATGTCCGCCAAGCGCTCGTAGGCGCGGCCGCTGGTGCCACGGTTGGTAACAGTCAGGAAGTCGAATGCGGTAAAGCGAACCGTGGGCGTGATTTCCCGGCCTCGGTTAGCGGCTTCGACCAATTGGCTAATGCAGTAGATCCACAAATCCTTGTCGTGGATGGTCGCGCAGCCGGTTGCACCGGGCAGCACCGTAACTCTATGGCCGTTACGCTCATAGACGCGCACGCGCTTGTCACCGGCGCGAAGCGCGAACAGTGGATGCTCCATGCTGGCCGTGTCGTCTTTGAGCGAGGCATCGATGATGTCGGCTACGAAGAAATCGCCTTGCCGGCGACGGTCAGGCGCGAGGCGTGTGGCGGCCTCGTGATCCATGCGCTCGACCCGGCTCTCGTTCGGTGCGATGAACACGGATCAGCGACTCTCAGGCCCCCATCCCGGGACGGGCGGCTTGAATGCCCGACGACTTGCGCGTCTCAATCCATTGCTCGACGTCGGCCAGATCCCAGGCGACGTTCCGGCTGGTTAGTGCTATGCGGCGCGGGAATTCACCTCGCTGCTCCAAGTTGTAAATCGTGCGCTCACACAGCGGGATCATCGCCAACAGCTTCTTTTTGTTGATGAGAGTCCTGCTCGTCTTTGCTTGCATGCTTTGACCTCCATCAGTCACTTTCGAATGCGTGCCTGATGGTGCCCGGCATTACAGATTGCATCGACCTAATGATTGGCTAAAATGGTTGACATGAAAAAACAGCCAACCATAACCGTCTGGGACGGGTGCGATCCCACCGTTTCAAAGGCCATCGGACAATTTCAGGATCGTTGGAAGCCCTACTCCGAGTCCGGGAAGCGCTACCCCATCGCTAGGCTTATCGAAGAACTCATTGACCCCGCTGTTGCGGCATACTCGGCAACGCTTCCGGCCCGCTACGTGGGCCACATCCCCGGCGCAGGAACGGGCGTGGCCTTCAGCGAGATTGTCCGACTGGTCGGGCTTACTGCGATGGTGCGTTTACAGCGCCAGTTGCTTCGAGCGTTTGTCCTCACAGAGGACCAACAGTCCCCGCGAGATCAGCGATTTGTCGCGACACTTGAATCTTTGATTGAGTTGGTTTGGGCCTGCGCTCGTAAGCGTCCCGCGAAAAGGCAGGTGCGCAATACTCGCCTGAACGGGCAACGCTTGCAGGGCTTTTGCCGCTTTTGCGGCGAACTCGCGGAGTTGGCTTCCTTCGCCGCAGGAAGCGATGCGCCCAAAGCAGACGATGCAGACGAGAAGCTCCGCCTGAGCAACCTGTACTGCGTGGACACCGGCCCAAGTTAGCGAATGGCGCATGGAATCCTGCGTACAGACAAGCGAAACGCTCCGTGGCGCAGTTCGATCTCGAACTAGGAAGACTCACCCGACAATGCGCAATGCGGGGCGCGCCGCAAGCGAAATCCGGCGACGAACTGGTTGACGGCTACATCCTCCATTACATGCTCGGACAGACGTTGCAGCCGGCGGATGAAGCCGAGCTGCGAAACCGAGCACGCCTAATGGTGGACTCGAAATTGTCGGATCGAAAAAAGCAGATACTGATGCTTCAGCGAGCTGGCTTCAATCAGTCTGATATTGCCCGCAGACTGGGTATTGAACGGCAAGCTGTATCGAAGGCCATTGCCTCGATCCCCCAGATATTTCGACTGAGCTTGCCAAAGCGTTCTGCCCGCTAACTTGTTCGCTCCGCTTAAGTGCATCCCGGCCGAGGGTGAATTGATCCCCCGGCCGTCAAGACAGTCGCACCGTGCAAACCGAAACGTCCAATAACGAGCCCATCGTTCGACAAAGCAATCAGCAGCCTTTCCCCACTCGCGGCTTTTTAAGCGTCCATTCGTCTATCATGTCCGCCCAGTCCTGCAACATCTGCCGCCGCTGTTCCCGGTACTCGGCCTTGTTGTAGATGGCCCTGACGCCGCGCTGTTCGTGGGCGAGGCATTTTTCGATCCAGTCGCTGTTGTACCCGGCTTCGTGCAGCAGAGTGCTGGCCGTGCGGCGCAGGTCGTGCGGTCCGAACTTGCCCAGCGGCTTGCCATCCTTCTGCGCCAGTTGATAGGTCAGCTTCATCACCTGGTTGAGCGTGGCGCTGCTCATGGGCGCACTGGGGTCATAGCGTGACGGCAGGACGTATTCCGAACCACCGGCAAAGGTTTTCAGTGCGACCAGCAGGTCCATCGCCTGCCGCGACAGGAACACCAGGTGCGGGTTGCGCCGCTTCATCCTTTCCTTCGGGATGGTCCACAGGGCCTCGCTGAAGTTGATCTCGCTCCACCTGGCGTTGGTCAGCTCGCTCTTGCGCACCATCGTCAGCAGGAGCAGCTTCACGGCGGCGCGGATCGACGGCGACGTGCCGACGCGCTCCAGGTACTGGTACATGAGGCCGATCTCTTCCGGCGTCAGGGCACGGTCGCGCGGCGCGAACTTCGCGATGCTGGCCGGGCGGACCAGCTCGGCGGGATTCTCCACCTTCTGGCCTCGCTCGATGGCCCACCGGTAGACCTGGTACACGATCTCGCGCGCATGGACGGCGGTGGCCGGCGCGCCCCGCTCGACGATGGCGTCGGTCAGGGCCCGCAGGTCTTCGTGGGTGATCTCGGTCAGCTTGAGGTTGCCGAACTTGACCTTCAGGTCGCGCACATAGACCGAGCGCCGCATGTCGCGGGTGGAATCGGCCATCGGGTAGCTTCGAAGCCACTTTTCCGCCCAGGCACCAAACGTCTCGGCGTCGCGCACCCGGGCCTTCTCCCTGGCTTTCTCCCGGGCCGGAGACTTCCCCGCCGCGATCATCTTCTTGGCTTCGGCCAGGCGTTCCCGGGCCTCGGCCAGCGTGATCCCGCCCGGCCCGTATCGGCCGAAGGTGATGGTCTCCTGGCGCCCGTTGAGGGCGTAGTTGTAGCGGAACGAAATGGTCCCGGAGGGGGTGACGGCCACATACAGGCCGTCCCTGTCCGCCACCTTGTACAGCTTGCCCGTCGGCTTGAGGTTCCGCAGCTTGGTATCGGTCAACATGGCACACACGCTCCCTTGCAACACCATGCGTCGTGCGCCCTGCTTGAACCAAAGGAAACCCCTTACAAGTCAACAGCTTGCGGGGACGTACCCATGGCACGACCATCGTGACGCACACGCTTCAGCGGCCCCCAATACCATGCCCGGAAAACCCCGCGCGGAACGACAAAAATTCGTTTTACAGCAACCACTTACACGATTCCGATACCATGACCACCTGGGAACGAGGCGCATGGCATCGGCGGCGAGGCATGGCACAGGCCGGTTTCGTGCCATCGACTATGCCATGAAAAATTCGTGCTTGGCCATACCCCAGGCTGCCAGTCCGCGCCAGGTTGAAAGCACAAAAAAGCCCGCAGTGACGCGGGCTTGGGTGTGTCTGGTGCCTGATCCTGCCGGCGGCTGCCGGACGCGGAATCATTCCCACTCGATGGTTCCCGGCGGCTTGGAGGTGATGTCGTAAACGACCCGATTGATACCTTTCACCTCGTTGATGATGCGCGTCGCGGTGCGTCCGAGAAACTCGTGCGGGAAGGGGTAGTAGTCAGCGGTCATGCCGTCCGTCGAGGTCACGGCCCTGAGAGCGCAGGCATATTCGTAAGTGCGCGCATCGCCCATGACGCCCACAGTGCGCACGGGCAATAGCACTGCGAAAGCCTGCCAAATTTCTTTGTAGAGGCCCGCGTTGCGGATTTCCTCCAGATAAATCGCATCAGCCTGCCGCAGAATGTCGAGCTTCTCACGAGTGACCTCTCCCGGCACGCGAATGGCAAGGCCCGGCCCAGGAAACGGGTGCCGTTCGATGAAGCTCTCGGGCAGCCCCAGCTCGCGGCCCAATGCGCGAACCTCGTCCTTGAACAGTTCGCGCAGCGGCTCCACCAGCTTCAGCTTCATGCGTTCGGGCAGTCCGCCGACGTTGTGGTGCGACTTGATCGTAACGGACGGGCCACCAGTGAACGAGACGCTCTCGATCACGTCGGGATAGAGGGTTCCCTGGGCCAAAAACTCGGCGCCGCCGAGCTTCTTAGCTTCCTCCTCGAACACGTCGATGAAGAGATGGCCGATCGTCTTGCGTTTCTCCTCAGGGTCGCTCTTGCCCTGAAGGGCGGCCAGGAACCTGCTTTCTGCATCAACGTGAACCAGCGGAATGTTGTAATGTCCGCGGAACAGCGTGACGACTTCTTCGGCCTCGCCTTGCCGCAGCAGGCCATGATCAACGAAGATGCAGGTGAGCTGGTCGCCGATGGCCTCGTGGATCAGCACCGCGGCCACGGCAGAATCCACCCCGCCCGATAGTCCGCAAATGACCCGGCCCTCGCCGACCTGCTCGCGGATGCGCGCGATCGCTTCCTCGCGAAACGCCCGCATGCTCCAGTCGCCGCGGCATCCGGCGATTCCGATCACGAAATTGCGCAGCAGCTCGGCCCCTCGCGGCGTATGGGCCACCTCAGGATGGAACTGCACGCCATAGAGGCGGCGCTCTTCGTCGGCAATGGCCGCGAACGGCGCCCCCTCTGAGACCGCGATCACTCGGAAACCTGGCGGGAGGCTGGCGACGTGGTCGCCATGGCTCATCCAAACGTGATCCCGCGTGCCCTTGGACCAGACGCCCTCGAACAGCGGGCTGTGATTAACCACCTCGATCTCGGCGCGGCCAAACTCCCGACGCGTGCCCGGCCTCACCTCGCCGCCGAGCTGAGCCACCATCGTGTGCTCGCCATAGCAGATGCCAAGCACCGGCAAGCCGGCACGGAAGACTGCATCTGGAGCCGCAGGCGTGTCGCTTTCATACACACTGGCGGGGCCGCCGGAGAGGATTATCGCTTTGGGCTGAAGCCGCTGGAGCCCGTCTTCGGCCCTGTCGTAGGGAACGATCTCGCAGTACACGCCGGCCTCGCGCACACGCCGCGCGATGAGCTGTGTAAACTGGGAGCCGAAATCGAGAATGAGGACGGTGTCTTTCATGACGAGCCGTTACGACAATCCCTGGACGACTGCAACAGCCGCCGGGGTGCGACTAACAGGCGTCTACTGGACAGCCAGCCCGCACTATATTGCGGGAAAGCCAATCAGTGAGGGCCTGAGCCGATGAGCACCCAAACGACGAACCCTGGCGACGCAACCAAGGCCCGTCACGATCACGTTCATGATGACGCGTGCGGCTGCGGCCATGACCACCACGGCCATCACCACCATCATATCCACCGGCCGATTGCTCCGTTCGTTCGCTCCAGCCCGAAGATCGGCCGCAACGATCCTTGCCCCTGCGGGTCGGGCAAGAAGTACAAGAAGTGCTGCATGACGGCCTGACCAGCTCGCCCCGTTGCCGCACCTGACGTGTTGGCGAACCGTCTTTCGGCGTTTGCCGGCCCCATTACGAAAGCCGAAATCGCCGTCCCCTCGCCTCTGACTCCAACTCGGTTTGTGGATATTGCCTTTCAGAAAGACATCGCTCGGATGTCTAAATCCTGCGGGCCAAATTCATTCGGATAACCTGCTCGACCCGCCGAATTTGCTGAACGTGCTGGCCAGGGGGCTTGTCGATAAACGCTCTCAGCTCAGCCTGCCACAAGCTTGCCCCGCAATGTTGCCGTCGCAGGTACTCGTAATGTTCTCACGGGTGACGCGCAATGATTGCGAGCCGGCTTCCCTGGGAAAAGTATGAGCGCATCGACAGCGGATGCGCGGCCAAGAACGGGGCGGAGGAGAGCGTCTGGCCCATAACAGAGCTCAATCCCACCAGCGCCCTGATCTCAAACCCTCAGCCGATCGATCCAGGCGAAGCCATTTGGAAGCCGTTGTTCGATCGCGCGCAGCTTACGAAACGCGCGAACGTCGTCTGTATGAAGTGGGGCACGCGCTACGGGCCGGAATGGGTAAATCGGCTTGCAGCGATGGTTCGTCGCAATACCACGTGGAACATCCGGTTCGTCTGTTTCACCGATGACCCCTCCGGCATCCGCCCGCACATCGAGTGCCAACCTATGCCAATTGTCGAGTTCGACCCAAAGCTTGGGCAGTATTGGCCGAAGCTCGGACTATTTCAGGAGAACCTCGGCGGCCTCGATGGTATGACGCTTTACCTCGATCTGGACGTGGTTGTCATAGGCAGCCTCGACCCATTCTTTTCCTATCCGGGGCGCTTCTGCATGGTTCGCGAATGGAAGGACCCGCACCTCGGCTATGGCAACAGCTCGGTCGTCCGCTATTTCATTGGACTGGAAAGTGCAGTTCTCGATCGGTTCTACGCGACTTCTCCGGACCAAATTGCGAGCGTCTATGCCTGCAAAGAGCAGAATTTCCTCACACGCGCCGTCGATGAGGTGACGTTCTGGCCAGACGATTGGTGTCCCGCCTTCTCCCGAGCCTGTTTACCGCGGACCCGCATTCTCCGCTATTTCTGCAAGCCAAGCCGGCCGACATCGGGCCGAATTCTCGTCTTCTATGGCTCAATCACCCCGGCATCGGCAATGGTCGGCGAGCATGATCCGAAGAAGCGCTCGCGAGTAGGTCGCATTCCACGCCTCACACGCCACCGCTTTCTGCCGGCGGAATGGATTGGGGAGTATTGGAAGGAATAATTCCCACCGCAACAGCCGCCGTTTGCACACTTACACTCCGCACCTCTGCTCATCTGGCTAAACAGCGACAAGGCGCGCCTTTGCACCCTTTTAACAGTCGAAAAAACTCTTTGAATGCTTAGTCTCTACAGTCAGTGGAGCAGGCGCCTTGCTCCTCTCCCTCCTGGTGCCCTTCCGCCCTTAGCCAGCACTGTTATTCACAGCCCATATTCAATCAAAGCTCTCGATATGTCATAACCAAACACGTCGGTAGCCAAAGAGTATAAACCGGGCGTGTTGACGACTGTCGCCACAAATTCAGAGTTAAGCCCCTCAGTTATCGGCCGAGGCTGTCCGACTCTAATTCTTCCTTCTACTACTGTCTTTTTCCAGTAACCAGGGTTGCCACCAATCGAATGAGAGTCACCAAGAGCGTAACCCTCCGCATTCGGGACGATCTTAACACCTACGAATCTGCCGACCGCCTCTATTGTTCTTTCATGAGATCCTGCAAAGGCCTCATTTGTTACGATCATCTTTGGAACCTCAAAACGACCTGTGGTCCTGAGGATATCGATGTAGGTATCCCGCCAGATCTCAGCGATCCGCCATAGTGGCAGACTGCGGTCCGCCCCGGCAAAAGATCTTACGAACCCAAAAGGGTTCCGCACGCATATGATTGCACAAACATTCTTGGCAGTTTGCCGATCGAGTGACAGATAGGACCGCCGAAACCACGACGCATGCTTGGAACCATCGATCAGCACATTACCCCTCAGTCGCGTCGCAAAACGGCGATAGACCTCGGCATTTAGCGGAATACTTTCCAACTCATAGAGAAACTCCTTTTCGAGCACAGGACAAGACTGGTGCTTTGCCGCACAACACCCGCAGTTTGTCGTTGGATGCCTATTTGCCTGATAATGCGGCAGACGATCTATTTCGCCAATATGTTTAGCTCCGCCGGCTTCCAAAACATTGGCCAATACGGTTGATCCGCAGAACGGAGTTCCTAAAATGTAAACGATCCGCATTATCGTACCTGCCTACAGTGGTCAACGACACAAATGCAACAGCTTGCAAGCCGCCATTACCGCCGTTTTTTTTCAAGCAATCTCTGCCTCGGAACTGCCCCCGTACCACGCAAGAGCGTCGTTGCGCGCTTGTTACTCCCCTTAAAACTACTCAGCGTGGACGTCCCACCGCACTCCTCAAGAGTCTTAGTAAGCCACCGCGCTGCTTTAAGTTGTAGGCCAACCTAGCCATGCCTCCTTTAATACCTCGATAAGACGCCAAAAAGTGCCGCTCCTGCTGATACCGCCAATAAATTGTGGCGCCCCTACTTTTCATGTTGCGACCTCTTAACCACCTCCAAATTGTTGACCAGTAGCGATAGTTCATAACCGGCAAAAGAATTTCCGGCTTCGATTCTCCCATCCCTACTTGATGTCGAATACTCCCCAATCGCTTTACCACATTTAGATCATCGGTTCTTAAGACATTCTCTAGAATTGCATAAACTACAGAACAATCTACACGCAATCGATCCTCCCCGGCTGTAAACGAGGAAAAGTACTTCGCACACTCCATTACCCCACGTTCAATATTCCGAGCGATTGAGGAGCGCTCCGGCCATCCGTCCCCCTGGCAGGAAAAGATTGGATGGATACCATCGGGAGCGGACTTGAGCCCAATAACAGACGGTTCAGGGGATGAGAGAAAGAACTCCACGATTTCAATACACTCAAACGCGACATCCATATAATGTCTGGGCTCCCCGAACTCGAAGAACTGAGCTGAGTGCTTTAGTTCTGGCGCCTGAAACCTCTCCTGCGTTCCCCAAAATAAATAATGCCATTCCTTCGCCTCAGCAAACAAATGACTGAGTATCGCTGCGATCGTACCTCCCCAGCCAATCTCAACAAGAGCCACACGATCTGGTCGCTCGAACACGCCTAGCTCGTTCAGGTATGCCCGCAAGTTCTCCTGCGCAATCTTACTTTGTTGGCTTAACAAACTCCTGTTCTCTTGGAAAAATAATGAAAGCCTCCCTCGATCGTTAGTATCATCAATTATTGGATCCCCCTTGAAGGCCTCCAAAGCCGCCGCCATCAATTCCTCGGCTTGCAAACCTATGCGGTTCACATAGTCACTAACGGGAGCGGCGACTCCTGAAACAAGCTGGTTCAGTGTCGCTTCGGGCATCGTTTCGAAGGACGCTTGAACCAAGACCGCGCGAGACAAGTAGGCATAGGAGGCCTTGCCTGGATAACCAAGGTACCTATAGACATTGAAGGGAAGCCAGCCATCCCGCGCCACGAAGATTATGTGCTCGATACTCCTTGCCCGAACCTGCTCCGCAATCCAATTGGCGAAACTGTAAACTATAGGCCCAACATGATAGCGGCCAAGATCTCGCCAGAAGTCATAGTGCCCAAAAATAAACCTAAGATCCCGCAGAGCTGCACCGACACTAGACGCTCGATGTCCGAGATCGGCAAGTTTGGTTATTAGCGTGTCTGTAAGCTTGCAAGTCGGACCACCAGGCACCCAATTGCCGACCAATACAGCGCGCATGCCCAAACTCGCTGGAACCTCATAGTCGGAGGTTTTGTTATCACCGAAATGCAGGAAACGCCGGAGTCGTATGTCATAACGTCTCGCTGCCAGCCTGAACGCAGACCCGTCGTACTTGGCGACACCGTCAGTCGACGAGACAATCAGATCATCCACGAATATATCATTAGCTGCCAATATTTCGGACACTACACTTTTGGGTAAATACATGTCCGAAATTGCTATTACTTTCTTGCCTTTTTCTCTTGCTGTTTTCAGCAAACCGCAGACATCTTTGCGAGGAACAAGATGGAGGCGTTCGATAACGATCTCGTCGGCAGGATTATAGTCCAAAAACTCGTAGATTTGCTCCAAGTTGACGTCCAATGCTTCCCTGTACTTCCTACGAGCCTTCGCCTCCGCGAACCGTCTTGCAGCCGCAAACTCTTCGTTGCCTAAAAGAGCGGCCATTTTATCAAAAAGATGTGGGGGCTCTAGGAATGGTCGCCTGAGTAGGGTATCAAAAACGTCGAACGATATCAATTCACATGAATCGAGCATCTCATTTATGCTAGAGTAAAAATTTTTCTCTAGCACAAATAGCGGATCTTGTGACTCCGAACGTCCATCCGAGGTGACCCGTGCAATGTTAAGGGCACAGCTTTGATTGTGCTTTTCGGCTAACATGAAACTATGCCAGATACATCTGAGTGAACACTACTAGACCATAGCGATACAGTTAGACCAAATCCGGGAACGCTAGGGCCAACTTGTTCGATCCGAGTTATACGGAGCGCTTGTATAAGTTCCAGGCATTGCTGGTCTCCCATTTTTCATATTGAGCTTTAGAGTCGCCTTTTTGTAAGAGCAGCCTCTATAAGCCCGTTATGTACGTCTCACGCACTGCTCTGTTCAACATCTCATCCTAATCATCAAAATCCTTAATTCTCGCTGCGCAGTGTCTTGACCTAATGGTTGCTAAGCAAGTCCATGAGCAGTATTGTTCACACTACCCTTGCCCGAACCCTGCAGACTTCCTATAATGCTTGCTTTCTGTCCCCATGAACTTCATCCGAGATGGTTTACACCTTCGCGTGTTCCGGTCTCGGTCGCCAACACAAATATGCCCCCATTAAGGAGGAATCATTCTCCACAGGTGAATGTAACTGAGGAGATCAGATCCGGCTTAGCGTATCAGCCCAAGTTAGAAAGCCTTTTTAGTGATTGGCCGCTCTAGTCACTCAATCCCAGTCCAAATTGGGCGTTCGACGACCCGAGAAGAGCAGAAGTCTCACCAATCTGCCTGGGTTCATTCGCAAAGAAATGAATATCAGCTTCAAGCTTAGCCGATCAACCAAAGATCTCCTCTTGATTATTTGTGCCAATGATGTCAGAAAAAGCGAACTATTCTGCTTAATTAGAGTAGAGTTCTGCTTCCGAATCCAATGTTCGAACCGAGCAGCATCGAATTCGATTTCTAACGCGCCGAAACCGATCGCAAGCATTCGGAAAAACTCCGCGTGTTCAGGCACAAGTTCGTCAAGAATTGAATGTGTCCACAAATCAGGTTCGGCGCCCATCCCATCCGTTGGATCCGGCAAACCTTGGCGCCTAAGCTCGTGTGTTGCCTGAGCAAGGGCTGTAGAAAGCCGCTGTCGCGGACAGCAGCGCTGAGAGATGCCAGCGGCATGCATTCGGTACTGCAAACCGATGAAATCGAGATTGTCGATCTTCCCTCGTTCGCTGACCCGAAGCCAAAGGTCATAGTCCTCCGCGTGCTTGTACGCCGCCCGATATCCGCCGATGGCAAGGATCGGCTCGCGGCGCATCATCACTGTTGGATGACGGATTACGCATTTCTCCCGCAGGGCACGGGCCACAGCATCGCATCCCGTGATGACGGGTGGACGCCCCCTTGGACGCCCAGCTTCGTCGATCCGTTCCTCAGCAGTTCCGAGCACCCACAGTCCAGGATCGAGCTCGAATCGGCGGTGCTGCCTTGCCAGCCGCTCGGGTGTCGCGATGTCGTCGGCGTCCATACGAGCCACAAGCGGTGCGCGGCAAAGCCTCAGGCCTTCATTCAATGCTGCCACTAGCCCGGCGTGCTCATTGCGGAAAACTCGAACGCGAGAATCTTGCGCCGAGTAGTGTTGTAGAAGCTCATAGGACTGATCTGTCGAGCCATCGTCGATGCAAATCAGCTCGAAGCAGTCAAACGACTG
>Ga0310828_1000738_pt1 | contig 26938 bp, 19 predicted proteins | sample WT_ome_3_FD_202242 | JGI IMG/M metagenome (GOLD analysis project Ga0310828, IMG submission 202242) | Sorghum-adapted microbial communities enriched on wild type (WT) sorghum from Joint BioEnergy Institute, Emeryville, California, United... ... | reverse complement strand
ACGTCCTGTTACCCTTTTAGCACATTGGCGGAAAATAGAAATGGTAAATTTTAATCCAATAAGTTGATACAACCAAGATTAACAATTAATTGAATACCATGTCACTTTAGATGCAAGGCTAGTGCCTTTAGTGGCCTAGAAGCCAAAATGTATATGAAAAATCGAGTAGAATTCATGATTTCGGCCGTTTCTGTCTAATTATATATGAAATTTCGAGTAAAATTCGGCTACTTCTGTATCCTGCTCTAACGCACCGCTCGAGACTCCGCTCCTCCGCCCCACTCACGCGGGCGATTTCGCTCCGACGAACCCCCATCTGGGGTTCTCGCCCAACCTGGGACTATAAAAAAAGAGCACCTCTACGGGTGCTCTTATCTCACGTCCCCGTCAGGGTACTCTCGCACCGCTCGAGACTCCGCTCCTCCGCCTCACTCACGCGGGCGATTTCGCTCCGACGAACCCCCATCTGGGGTTCTCACCCAACCTGGGACTATAAAAAAGAGCACCCATACGGGTGCTCTTATCTCACGTCCCAGGAGGGATTCGAACCCCCGACCGACGGCTTAGAAGGCCGTTGCTCTATCCAGCTGAGCTACTGGGACATCTCAAATATGAAAAACACAAGCAAAAAAGATTATATCATATGTCAGATTGAGGGGCAATAACTTACAACGAAAAATTAACCTTCTTCAGATGGACTGGTGACACACCGCACATAAACAGGGCAATCTCGTCGAACTGATTCCCGCTCAACCTCACCTAAATCACCATTAAAACCACCACTCACCCCCTGCTCAAATCTCCCCTCTATCCCAGTTCCACCCAGACCATTTGTCCAAGATTTTTGCCTTCGCAGGGGACTGTGCTATAATCTCAATTAATTGTGATTCGGAGGAGAAAGGAGGTACCCTTATCAGCAGTTCACGACCCGATGAGAAAGACAACATTGTCTTGTTTCCCAAAACGTTGGACTATTACCAGATCGAACTGACCCGTATGCTGGAAACCGAAAGATATGGGGAGGCGGTAGAGCTCCTGCAATTTTTACTGCAATGCCAAGGAGAGGATCCGAGGCATTATGAGGAATGGCGAGCTTTATTGGACTGGCTGACCGGCGCATTTCCTGCGCTGAAAGACGGCATTTCGGAGGCTTCAGAACTACAACACATCGAGGAAGACGAGGAAACCGAGGAAATGCTCGCTCGCCGGCTCGCGGAGGCCAAGCTGGCCGAAGATGCGGGTTATACGGACAAGCTGTTGGCTGCCGTGAGGGACAAGCCGCTCTCGGAGCAGACGTTTCTTGCCCTGGAACAGCTTGCCTACCTGGATCGCCCCGAGATCGATGACGCGCTGATTGGCTGGATCAGCCGGGAGGAGATGCATCCGCTGCTTCAATATCGGGTACTGCAAACCCTGCGCCGCCGCGGAACGACGGGCACCCTGGTAATCATGCGCGGAGGGGAGCGGGTGGAAGTCGAGATTGAAGCAGTTCCGCTCAAGCCTGACGATTTTCCGCCGGCCGTACAAATGGTGTTGGATCGCGTAGGCGACCAGACACAGGTGCATGATCCGACCCTTTACTATTTCGCTCAGGAATTATGGACACAGTTCGTCATGGTATTATATGGTACGGCGGATTACCGCTCGCTCTTGGTTGAGGAAGATGCGATCATCGATATTTGGGCGGCAGCGCTGCATCAGATGGTGGCAGATAGCTTGTCCGGCAGCCAAACGGATGAGGAGATTCGCGCCATGTACGGCATTACCGATGGACTGCGGCTGCGATATGAGCAAGTTTGCCGAACGATTGGCAAATTCGTTGCCTCGGGACGAATCCACGGCATGTAAGCACCGGGTGGAGTGCAGGAGTAGATCACTCTATCAACCTTGCACAATAGAATCCGGTTTGCCCAATACCTGGCTGTGGCTCGGCTCTTGTAAAAAGATGTATTGTTGTTTATAATATAATGGTTATTCTGATCGTGTTCATAGAGACAGCTATACTGGAACCCAAGAGCAAGACACCTTGAACATAGCTGCTTTAGTCGCGATTCGGTTTCAGTATTTAAAGTATATGTGAAATTTGGAGGGGAAGGCATAAAATGAAAGCAACTTGGGAAAAAATAGAGAAGAACCTCGGTGTCCTCGAGGTTGAGGTGGAGGCGGAACGCGTAGCCGCCGCACTGGATAAAGCTTTCCAAAAGGTTGTTAAGAAAGCAAGCGTACCTGGTTTCCGTAAAGGTAAAGTGCCTCGGCCGATCTTCGAAGCACGTTTTGGCGTGGAAAGCTTGTATCAAGATGCTATCGACATCTTGTTGCCTGAAGTGTACACGGAAGCGGTTGATCAAACGGACATTTTCCCGGTAGATCGTCCTGAAGTGGACATCGAGCAATTTGCAAAAGGACAACCTTTCAAGTTCAAAGCAAAAATCACGGTTAAACCTGAAGTGAAGCTTGGCGACTACAAAGGCGTAGAAGTTCCTGCTGTTAACGTTGAAGTCAGCGAAGAAGAGCTGAACAACGAGTTGGAGCGTCTGCAACAACGCCATGCTGAGCTCGTTGTCATCGACGAAGAGCCAGCGAAGAACGGCGACACCGTTGTGATCGACTTTGACGGTTCCGTAGATGGCGTGCCTTTCGAAGGCGGCAAAGCGGAACGCTATTCCCTGGAGCTTGGAAGCAACACCTTTATCCCAGGTTTCGAGGATCAAGTTGTAGGCATGGCTACCGGCGACTTCAAGGACGTTACGGTAACTTTCCCGGACACGTACCATGCAGAAGAGTTGGCTGGCAAAGAAGCTGTGTTCAAAGTCAAAGTTCACGAAATCAAACGCAAACAACTGCCTGAACTGGACGACGAGTTCGCGAAAGACGTTAGCGAATTTGATACGTTGGACGAGTTCAAAGAAGATCTGAAGAAACAGCTGGCAGCTCGCAAAGAGCAAGAAGCTAAAGCAGCCCGCGAAGGGGCTATCGTTGATAAAGTCGGCGAGAATGCGGAAGTTGAAATTCCGGAAGCGATGATCAAAGGCGAAGTTGAGAACATGGTTCGCGACTTCGACAACCGTCTGCGCGCACAAGGTATGAACTTGGATATGTTCCTGGGCTTCTCCGGTCAATCGGTGGACGACCTCAGAGCACAAATGCAAGGGGACGCTGAGAAACGCGTTCGCAACAACCTGGTGCTGGAAGCTATCGCAAAAGCCGAGAAGATCGAAGTTACTCAAGACGAAATCAACAAAGAGCTGAACGATATGGCGGAAGCTTACAAGCGTACGCCGGAAGAAATTCGCAACATCTTGGCAGCGAACGGTTCTTTGGGCAGCTTGAATGAGGAAATCCTGATCCGCAAGACAGTTCAGTTCTTGGTGGATAACAGCAAGGAAGTTCCGGCTGAACAAGCGGAAGCAAAAACCAAAGAAACGAAGCCAGCTGCAAAGAAATCGACGAAGAAGTCGACCAAAGCTGAAGCGAAAGCAGACGCTGACAAAACTGAAGCCGAAGAAGCCCAAGGCGAGGAATAATCTACTCCAGCCAGATCCCGCTTCTTTGTATACATCATGATAAAAGTTAGGGCACGTATGATAAAATGCGTGCCTTAATTTTTCATCTCCAGATGATACATTTATTTCCATCGCGCACGGGACAAGCCTAAGGTTATATAATGTGTAAAAACGAACATAAACTGTACTGGGCGAAAAATGACACGGGGCTTCGAACATGATAGAATGTTTTACGTAAGCGCAAGGGAAATTGAAAAGGAAAAGAGGTTGGTCGCATGAGTCTGGTACCTATGGTCGTAGAACAAACGAATCGAGGAGAACGGTCGTATGACATCTATTCGAGACTCCTTAAAGATCGCATTATTTTTCTCAGCAACGCAATTGATGATGAAGTTGCCAATCTCGTGATTGCCCAACTGTTGTTCTTGGCAGCTGAAGATCCTGAGAAAGATATTCACCTGTACATCAATTCTCCGGGGGGTTCTGTTACCGCGGGGATGGGTATATATGATACGATGCAATATATCAAGCCCGATGTGTCCACCATCTGTGTTGGGATGGCGGCCAGCATGGGATCATTGCTGCTAACAGCAGGGGCCCCTGGCAAACGTTATGCGCTTCCGAACAGCGAAGTGATGATTCACCAACCGCTTGGCGGCGTTCGCGGTCAGGCTACGGATATTAAAATTCATGCCGACTGGATCATCAAGACGAAGCAAAAGCTGAATCAGATTTATGTAGAGCGGACGGGTCAACCCCTTGAAAAAATCGAGCGCGATACAGACCGCGACTTCTTCATGAGCGCGGAAGAGGCTAAGGCCTATGGGATTATCGATCAGGTGATCTCCAAGCCCACTAATCTATAAAGGGGTGTTTACATGTTTAAGTTTAACGATGAAAAAGGCCAACTTAAATGCTCGTTCTGCGGCAAATCGCAAGAACAAGTACGCAAGCTGGTTGCCGGACCCGGCGTTTATATATGCGACGAATGCATTGAACTGTGCACGGAAATCGTGGAGGAGGAACTTGGCCATGAGGAAGAGCTGGATCTGAAGGAAATTCCGAAGCCAAAGGAAATCCGCGATATTTTGGACCAGTACGTCATCGGTCAGGAACAAGCGAAGAAATCGCTGTCCGTTGCAGTGTATAATCACTACAAGCGGATCAATACGCAGAACAAGATCGAGGATGTTGAACTGCAGAAGAGTAACATCCTGCTGTTAGGCCCTACCGGTTCGGGGAAAACACTCCTTGCCCAAACAATGGCCAAAATCTTGAACGTTCCATTTGCGATCGCCGATGCGACTTCCTTAACGGAAGCCGGCTATGTCGGTGAAGACGTAGAGAACATTCTGCTGAAACTGATTCAAGCTGCCGATTATGATGTGGAAAAAGCGGAACGCGGCATCATTTACATCGACGAGATCGATAAAGTGGCGCGTAAATCGGAGAATCCTTCGATTACCCGTGACGTCTCTGGCGAAGGCGTGCAGCAAGCGCTGTTGAAAATTTTGGAAGGTACAGTGGCTTCCGTTCCTCCGCAAGGCGGACGCAAACATCCGCATCAAGAATTTATCCAAATCGATACGACGAACATTTTGTTCATCTGCGGCGGGGCGTTTGACGGCCTGGAGCAAATGATCAAGCGTCGGATTGGTAAGAAGGTTATCGGGTTTAACGCGGCGAACGACGGGCAAAAAGAGCTCAAGCCGGGCGAATACCTGTCGATGGTATTGCCGGAGGACCTGCTGAAATTCGGATTGATTCCAGAATTCGTAGGCCGTCTGCCGGTCATCTCGACCCTCGAGCCGCTGGATGAGAAGACGCTGGTGCGCATTTTGTCCGAGCCGAAGAACGCTTTGGTGAAGCAATACCAGAAGCTGCTGGAGCTGGACAACGTGAACCTGCAGTTTGAACCGAAGGCGCTGGAAGCGATCGCTCGGGAAGCGATCAAGCGGAATACCGGAGCCCGCGGACTTCGCGCCATCATTGAAGGCATTATGCTTGACGTGATGTATGAAGTACCGTCCCGTGACGATATTACGGATTGCGTGATCACCGAGAAGGTCGTTTTGGAGAAGACGGTGCCGGAATTGGCTTCCAAGCCGAACAAGAAACAAGAAGAAAGCGCGTAAGCGGACAACCGCCGGGTGCGCTAAAATAAAGGTCAAGGTTCTCCACCTTTGCGGTTGTCATGCCCTCTATTTGGGACGCGCCCGCGGGGGTGGAGCTTTGATCGTTATGGGAGAGACCAGACATGACATTCTTGAGACAAGATACGCGGCCGGTTAAAGTCGGAAATCTGACGATCGGCGGCAGCAACGAAGTCATCATCCAAAGCATGTGTACGACAAAAACGGCAGATGTCGAGGCAACGGTGGCCGAGATCCTCCGGTTGGAGGAAGCGGGTTGCCAGCTGGTACGCGTGACGGTGAATAACGAGGAAGCGGCTGCGGCGATCAAGGAGATCAAGAAACGGATTCATATCCCGCTGGTCGCTGACATTCACTTTAACTACAAGCTGGCTTTGCTGGCGATCGAGAACGGCATCGATAAAGTCCGGATTAATCCGGGAAATATCGGTCGCCGGGAAAAGGTTGAAGCCGTGGTCAAAGCGTGCAAGGAACGCGGCATACCGATTCGGATTGGCGTGAACGCCGGTTCGCTGGAGAACCACCTATTGGAGAAATACGGCTACCCAACGCCTGAAGCAATGGTCGAAAGCGCCTTGTACCATATTGGAATCTTGGAAGATCTGGACTTCCATGACATTATCGTGTCGTTGAAGGCTTCAGACGTGCCAATGGCTATTGCAGCATACACCAAAGCGGCCGAGGTCATTCCTTACCCATTACATTTGGGCATTACGGAAGCCGGAACCTTGTTCTCCGGTACGGTCAAGAGCGCAGCCGGGATCGGCGCCCTCTTGTCGATGGGCATCGGTTCAACGGTACGGATTTCGCTGAGTGCGGATCCGGTCGAGGAAGTGAAGGTGGCGCGCGAACTGCTGAAGACGTTTGGATTGATCACGAATGCAGCGACGCTTGTCTCCTGTCCGACCTGCGGTCGGCTGGATATTGACCTGTTCTCCATCGCCAACGAGGTAGAGGCGTATATCGCCAACCTGAAGGTGCCGATTAAGGTATCCGTGCTTGGCTGTGCCGTCAACGGCCCGGGTGAAGCACGCGAAGCTGATATCGGGATCGCCGGGGCTCGCGGGGAAGGGTTACTGTTCCGTTATGGGGAAATGATCAGGAAAGTTCCGGAAGCCGAGCTGTTAAGCGAATTAAAGAAAGAAATTGACCATATCGTGGAGGTGTACGAAGCGACCGGAGAAATCCCGGGACGCAAGGAGCACCGGGCCCGTGTGAAGTCTTGATTGATAGATCCATACCGCAGTCTGCTTGGATGCAGGCTGCGGTTTTTTTGTTGACGAAGTAAGCGGCCCTAAGCCCCCTTTGCGCCTTTCACCTCTTGACCATATCCAATTGTAAAATCCTTGTTTTACCTTGGAGCGAAAAGGCTATACTACCAAGTATCAGTATAAGAGTGGGAGGCGTAACGCGTATGGATCTAAATGTTATCCTGATGGCGGTCCAAATGTTTTTTGCCGTCGTGATTGGGCTTTATTTCTGGAATCAACTGCGCAGTCAAAAAGGCAACCGGCTGGCGGTAGACCGGGAATCGCGCAAAGAAATGGAGAAATTGCGCAAGCTTAGGGCCGTCTCGCTCACCAAGCCGCTTGCGGAGCGTACCCGTCCGGCTTCGATGAACGACATCGTTGGGCAAAAGGACGGTTTGCGTGCGCTGAAAGCGGCGCTTTGCAGCGCCAACCCGCAGCATGTGATTATTTACGGTCCGCCGGGTGTAGGGAAGACGGCGGCAGCACGCGTTGTGATGGAGGAAGCGAAGAAAAATCCGGTATCTCCCTTTAAATCCGATGCCAAATTTGTTGAAATTGATGCAACGATCGCCCGCTTCGATGAGCGCGGCATCGCTGACCCGCTGATTGGTTCTGTGCATGATCCGATTTACCAAGGGGCGGGGGCGATGGGGGTTGCCGGCATTCCGCAGCCGAAGCCCGGTGCCGTAACGAAGGCGCATGGCGGGATCTTGTTTATTGATGAGATCGGTGAATTGCATTCGATCCAAATGAATAAACTGTTGAAGGTCTTAGAGGATCGCAAGGTGTTTTTGGAGAGCGCGTATTATAACTCTGAAGATTCCAACACACCGGCGTATATCCACGATATTTTCCAAAATGGCTTGCCGGCGGATTTCCGCTTGGTAGGTGCAACAACCCGCTCGCCGCAGGAGATCCCGGCAGCTTTACGCTCACGGTGCATGGAGATTTATTTCCGGCCCCTGTTGCCGGAGGAAATTGCCCAGATCGCAGAGGATGCGGTGAAGCGGATTGGCTTCCAACCATGTCCTGAAGCCGTTGAAGTGATCAAGAAATATGCGACGAACGGCCGGGAAGCCGTCAATATGGTGCAACTAGCTGCCGGTCTGGCCCTCACCGAGAAGCGCGATCATCTGCTGGCCTCGGATTTGGAATGGGTGGCGACGAGCAGTCAGCTGGCGCCGCGTCCGGATCGCAAAGTACCGGATCACCCTGCAGTTGGCGTCGTCAACGGCCTGGCCGTATACGGGGCAAACATGGGCACGCTGCTGGAGATTGAAGCGACGGCGGTCCCAGCCGAGAAAGGCAAAGGCACCTACAACATCACCGGTGTCGTAGACGAAGAGGAAATTGGCGGAGGCAGCCGAACGCTGCGCCGCAAGAGCATGGCCAAAGGTTCGGTGGAAAACGTCCTGACCGTCCTGCAGCGGATCGGTCTGAATCCGTCGAACTATCACCTTCATATCAATTTCCCGGGAGGCACCCCCATCGATGGTCCTTCTGCCGGGTTAGCTATCGCGACGGCAATCGCCTCAGCAATTAAGCAGGTGCCGGTGAACAATCAGATCGCCATGACCGGTGAACTGGGGATTCACGGCAAGGTGAAGCCGGTTGGCGGCGTCGTGGCGAAGGTGGAGGCGGCATTCCAAGCCGGCGCGACGACGGTGCTGATTCCGAAGGACAACTGGCAATCGTTGTTTGAAGGCTTGGAAGGCTTGCGGGTGATCCCGGTCGAGACGTTAGGTGAAGTGTTCCGCCACGTCTTTGGACCCGAGGCCGAGAAGAATCTGGAGCTGCCGATCGGCGGCGACCTGTTTGCTCCGGCAACAGCTCCCGCGCCTTTTCTGCACGCAGAGTCACCTTCACAAGGCGGGGCGATGTAAGCCGGGCCGGCAGAGGTTACTAAGCGTCATGCTCGTACACATTCCGGGGAGCGGCTGCTTGAGGCGGTCGCTCCTCGTTGGTGTTTTTATGTAACATTTGCTAAAATATCAATGAAATCAACAGAGAACGTTTGGAGGTGCATACGCGATGGGACCCCATAAATCCAAAGGCCGGCGATTCCCGCTGCTGCCGCTGCGTGGTCTGCTCGTCTATCCAAGCATGGTGCTGCACTTGGACGTGGGACGAGAGAAGTCGGTGAAAGCGCTGGAAAAAGCTATGGTCGAAGATAATCTGATTCTCCTCTGTTCTCAATCGGAAGTGAACATAGAAGAACCAACCCAAGAAGATATCTTTCGCATCGGCACCGTCGCAAAGGTGCGCCAGATGTTGAAACTGCCTAACGGCACGATTCGCGTGCTGGTGGAAGGCATGGAACGCGCTGAAATTATCGAATATTTGGATAATGACGAATATTATGAGGTTATCGCCGAAGAGCGTCCAGAGGAAGAAACGGTGGATCCGGAAGTGGACGCACTAATGCGTACGGTACTAACCCAATTCGAACATTATATCAATTTATCTAAGAAGGTCACGCCGGAGACGCTGGCAGCTGTATCAGACATTGAAGAAGCCGGGCGTTTGGCGGACGTCATCACCAGCCATTTGTCCTTGAAGATCAAGGATAAACAAGAAATTTTGGAAACCATCGATGTCCGCAAACGATTGGAGAAGCTGCTCGACATCTTAAATAATGAGCGCGAAGTGCTGGAACTGGAGCGCAAAATCAACCAACGCGTCAAGAAGCAGATGGAGAAGACGCAGAAGGAATATTATTTGCGCGAGCAGATGAAGGCGATCCAGAAGGAACTTGGCGAGAAGGAAGGCCGGGCCGGTGAAGCGGAAGAACTGCGGGCGCAGCTCGAGGAGAAAGGGCTGCCTGAGAACGTTCGGGAGAAGGTCGAGAAGGAAATCGATCGCCTGGAGAAAATGCCAGCCAGCTCGGCAGAAGGCGGCGTTATCCGCAACTATGTGGACTGGCTGCTTAGTCTGCCGTGGAACAACAAGACGGAAGACGACCTTGACCTAGCCAAAGCGGAGCAAGTGCTAAATGAGGACCATTACGGCCTCGATAAGCCAAAGGAACGGGTGCTGGAATACTTGGCTGTGCAGAAGCTGGTCAAGAAGCTGAAAGGCCCCATCCTGTGCCTGGTCGGACCGCCAGGGGTCGGGAAAACGTCGCTGGCTCGCTCCATCGCCCGTTCGTTGGGACGCCAATTCGTCCGTATTTCGCTGGGCGGCGTGCGGGATGAAGCAGAGATTCGGGGACACCGCCGCACCTATGTCGGCGCGATGCCAGGAAGAATTATTCAAGGCATGAAAACGGCAGGCACGCTGAACCCGGTGTTCTTGCTGGATGAGATCGACAAGATGGCTTCGGATTTCCGCGGCGATCCTTCTGCGGCGTTGCTTGAGGTGTTGGATCCGGAACAAAACAATACATTCTCCGATCATTTTATTGAAGTTCCGTTTGATCTGTCCAACGTGATGTTCATTACGACTGCGAATGCGGTACATAATATTCCGCGGCCGCTGCTTGACCGGATGGAGACATTGTTTATTCCTGGTTACACAGAGCTGGAGAAGCTGCAGATCGCCAACCGTTACTTGCTGCCTAAGCAAAAACGCGAGCACGGGCTCGAGCCGGAACAGCTAGAGGTCGGCGAAGACGTGCTGCTGCAAGTGGTCCGCGAATATACCCGCGAATCCGGCGTGCGGAATCTGGAACAGCAAGTGGCTGCATTATGCCGCAAAGCGGCGAAGCAGATCGTGTCCGAGAACAAGGAGAAAATTATCATTACAGCGGACAATCTCAAGGACTTCCTTGGTCCGGCGAAATTCCGATATGGGGTGGCCGAACTGGAAGATCAGATTGGTACCGTCACGGGACTTGCCTGGACCGAGGTCGGCGGGGAGACGCTCGTCATCGAGGTGACCGTCGTACCGGGATCTGGGAAGTTGACGCTGACCGGTAAGCTGGGCGACGTGATGAAGGAATCGGCGCAAGCTGCCTTCAGCTATACTCGCTCCAAGGCGGCGGAGCTGGGGATTCCGCTGGATTTTCACGAGAAGAACGATATTCATATCCATATTCCCGAAGGAGCGATTCCGAAGGACGGTCCGTCGGCGGGCATTACGATTGCAACCGCGCTGATCTCAGCGTTGACGAACACCCACGTCTCGAAGGACGTCGCTATGACTGGCGAAATTACGCTGCGAGGTCGTGTACTGCCAATCGGCGGCTTGAAGGAGAAGTCACTTGCCGCGCATCGGGCGGGCTACCGTAAAGTCCTCATGCCGAAGGACAATGAGCGCGATCTGCGCGATATTCCGGACAGCGTGAAGGAGGACCTGGAGTTCGTACCGGTGTCACATATGGACCAAGTGCTCGAGCATGCGCTCGTCGAGCGTCCAGGGATGCACTAGCATGTTAAAGCGTGGCGCAGAGGTGCGTCAACGCTCAAGAGAGGAATTGAACGATGAAGGTAACCAAGGCTGAATTTATTATCAGCGCCGTTGGCCCCAATCAATATCCTGAGGACGCCTTGCCAGAGATCGCTCTGGCAGGGCGTTCCAATGTGGGCAAATCGTCGCTGATCAATCGGATGATTAACCGCAAAAACTTAGCGCGTACCAGCTCAACCCCCGGAAAAACGCAACATCTGAATTATTACCGGGTGAATGATCAGCTCTATTTTGTTGACGTACCAGGCTATGGGTATGCCAAAGTATCCAAGTCGCAACGCGAGGTCTGGGGTAAAATGATTGAGAAATACCTGCAGGAGCGGGAGACGCTGAAGCTGGTGCTGCAGATCATCGATTTGCGCCATCCGCCGACCAAGGACGACGAGCTGATGTATGACTGGCTGAAGGCGTACGAGCTTCCGGTCTGCGTCGTGGCCACCAAAGCCGACAAGGTACCGAAATCGCGTTGGCAGAAACACCTGAAAATCATCAAGGAAGCGCTGGTGCTGCGGGCCGGGGATCCGTTGATCCTGTTCTCTTCGGAAGAGGGGATTGGCAAAGATGAGCTGTGGGCACAAATCGAGCGGTATGCGGGGCTGACGGAAGGAACCGAGGCTGCAAGCCTGGACACCTCCGATACAGAAAATGGGAAAAGCTAAGAATTCGGTGAATACGAAAGGGATTTGGAGCAGTTTCGGCAGGAAAGTGAGCATGCAGCGAAATTGTTCGGGTTAAAAACGGCTTAATGCCGTTTTTTCTGGAAAATGGCAAGAATTCACGTTTTGGCCGCTGAGCGTACGGTTGGAATCGTAGTGTATAATTATAATAAAGCGATGAAGAATTGAGGAGATTTGTATGGCTCAGCGGTTAGCCACAGAGTATGTCAATGCAAGTATGCGTTTAACGGAAGTCCAAATGTCGCAGTTTATTCACAAAGTCTACGATCCCCATGTGCGCCAGCGAGTCAAGGTGCTGGACAACGGCGGGCAAGAGGTCGTACTGGAGGATGATGGCGGCGAGGAAGTACATCTTCCATTTGAACGTGTTGACGGGTTCTATGTCTGTGAAATGTCTTTCCGCTTGGAAAAACCCCATTTAACCAACGTGATGAGACTGTTGTTCGCCGCCTTTAAAGGCTCCGGCATGGTCACCCGAATTTATAATGGATTCATGATGATGTATTATTATCAGGAAGGCCGGGTTCGCAAAATCGTCGAATATTCCCGGGATTCTTACAAGCTTGTGTTTGAATACAAGGATGCGGCGGCGGAGCTGCAGCAGATATATCGGAATAACGATATTGAGCTGGAGATCGCCCGGATCCGCAAGGACATCAATGCGCTGCTTGACCAGCGGTTTATCGCCGATGAGGCGGATGTGGAACGCATCGATAATGAGCTGCGTCAATGCTCGCGAAGACTGTTTGTGCTGGAGGCTTAAATCAAGATCATTAAGGCCCGACCACTGGTGTCACCAGAGTGAGGGCGACAACATAATGTACTAATGATAACTACCCTGTTACAGGGTAGTTTTTTTATGCCTGAACCGCGAACGGATGTAGGTTTTTGCTGAAAAAATAGGTTGCATTTGTCCGCAAGAGATGTTATTTTTAATCTCGTTGAAAAGAATATAGGAACCAGGATTCACTCAGGACATGGAGATGTTGCGAGAGATGTTTCCCTCGAGAAGTGAATGACGTAGGTCCTAGCGGATGAAATTTTTTCAAACATTTTATTCCTAGGAAGGGGGAGCCGAAAGATGGAATATTCAACTTTCGGAAGACACGTTGCGGTTGATGCTTGGGGAATCGACTATGAGGTGCTGAACAACGCCGGGTTGTTGGAAGCTCACTTGGTTGAAGCGGCGGAAGCTTGCGGAGCCACCATTTTGTCGATTCAGTCCAGACAGTTCGAACCGCAAGGAGCCACTGTGCTTGTGATGTTGTCGGAAAGCCACCTCTCGATTCACACGTATCCTGAGAGAGGGTTTGCTGCGATTGATTGTTACACCTGCGGGGAATTTGTAGATCCGCAGCTGGCAATTGATTACCTGGTGTCCGTCTTGAATCCGGAGAAAACGTACGCGAAGAAGCTGATTCGGGGCGTAGGCGAGCTGGAAGTAGCTGAAGCGGATTCGAATCGCGCTGAATTTGTTTAAGCTGGGTTAGATATTCTAAAAAATTGGGAAAAATAACTTAACCATGGGTCATCCATGGTTATTTGTTTTGAATGAATGAAATTCATAAATAATTCATAAAAAACTCATAGAAATCCCAGGGGAGCCGAAGGCTACTGTGATATAATTAACATAGTTTGTTTGTGATACATGCTATAGATACTTCTTTCAAGGCAGGTGAACTTGCAATGCACATCGTCGTAGTTGGGTTAAACTATCGCACGGCGCCTGTGGAAGTCAGGGAACGCTTTTCTTTATCAGATACGGACATGCCGCAAGCGCTGCAGGAGCTCTTACGTACCAAGAGTGTATTGGAAGGCGTAATTATTGCCACCTGCAATCGTACGGAAATCTATGCCGTAGTTGATCAACTGCACATGTGCGGGTCCTTCGTTCGCAGTTTTATGGAACGCTGGTTTGGGGTTCCTCGCGAAGAATTTACCCGCCATTTATATATATATGAAGATGAACAAGCGATTCGCCATCTGTTCCGCGTTGCGTGTGGTCTGGATTCGATGGTGTTAGGGGAAACCCAAATTCTCGGCCAGGTCAAAAATGCGTTCTTGCTCTCGCAAAGGGAGAAATGCACCGGAACATGGTTTAATATGTTGTTTAAACAAGCGGTCACACTGGGCAAACGTGCCCATTCCGAAACCGCCATCGGGGAAAGTGCTGTTTCGATCAGCTATGCTGCCGTGGAGCTGGGCAAGCGGATATTTGGCAGCTTTGAAGGCAAACGCGTGCTGATCCTTGGCGCCGGCAAGATGAGTGAATTGACGGCCAAGCACTTGAGCGGTGCGGGTGCGGAAGAAGTGCTGGTGGCCAACCGGACCTTCGCCCGGGCTCAGGAGCTTGCTGCGAAGTTTCATGGCGTGCCGTGCACCATGCAGGAAGCGATGGAGCGGTTGGAAGAGGTGGACATTCTGATCAGCTCGACCGGTGCGGAAGGGTATGTGATCACTTCGGCGCAGGTTGCCCGCAGTATGAAGCGGCGAATGGACCGCCCGTTGTTTATGATCGATATCGCTGTGCCGCGGGATATCGAACCGGCAATCGGTGAGTTGGATCAGGTATTCCTATATGACATCGACGATCTCGAAGGTATCGTAGAGAGCAACATGGAGATGCGCCGCGCAGAAGCGGTCAAGATTGAATCGATGATCGAGGACGAAATCGCCGCCTTCGGAACATGGCTGCAGACGCTGGGGGTGAAGCCGGTCATTCGCGCGCTGCAGGAGAAGGCTTCTGACATTCACCAGAATACGTTGGACAGTCTCTTTAACAAGCTGCCGGAACTGGATGAACGGCAACGTAAGGTGATTCGTCGTCTCACCAAGAGCATTTTGAACCAAATGCTGCATGATCCGATTAATCGGATCAAGGAGCTGGCTGGCGAAAGTCAAGGCACGAAAGCGCTGGAGCTGTTTACGCAGATTTTTGCGCTGGAGGATCGTTTGGAAGAACAAGGAAACGGTCCTTCCGGATCCGGCGAGGAGATCTCTGCCTCTCGGGAAGCCCAAGAACGATTAGGGTCCCGGGCGTCTGAAGGGTTGGCAGGACTTGAAGACGAGCCCCCAAAACAGGTCCCCTTTGAGCCGGAACCTTCATTGCCGCTAGCGAAGCTGTCTGTATAACTGGATAAGTGAAACCGCGAGAACGCCCTGAGCCCTCTGCCGGATGCACCCGAATCATGGCTGATTCGACGCTGAAGCGGAGGGGGAAGGGCTTTTTTTGAAGGGATGAACATGGAAAATTGCGGCAGGGTAAGGTATGCTAATAATCAGTTGAAGCAGGGGGGATGCGTCATACCTCATTATGTGCCTGTCCTATTAAATTTGGCCGGTCGTCGTTGTGTCGTGATTGGCGGCGGACCAGTAGCCGAACGGAAGGCGACGATGCTGGCAGAGGCCGGAGCGGTAACAGTGGTGATTAGTCCCACCGTAACGGAAGGCCTGCGGCGGCTCCATCAAGAGATGGCACAAGTAGAGTGGATCCAACGGGAGTATCGACAAGGGGATTTAGCCGGAGCGTTTCTTGCTTTTGCTGCGACCGATCGCCCGGAGGTAAACGCCGCTGTAGTCGCCGAAGCTGACGCAGAGGGCATCCCGATGAATGACGCGAGCGAAGGGTCGCGAGGCAGCATGATTACACCTGGCGTTTTGCGCCGCGGGAGTCTGGTTGTAGCCGTCTCCACCTCGGGGGCGGGACCTACGGCCGCACGGGAGCTGATCCGCGAGATTGATGAACAATTTGGCGAGGATTACGAGCGTTACATTGACTTTTTAAGCTCGGCACGGGCTTTTATTAAGGCGCGAATCGACGATCCCGTAAGACGGAAACGTCTGTTTCGGAAGTTGGCCGAGACCGATATATTGACCTTGATCCGGGAAGGAAGCTTTGAGCCGTGGAGCGAAGCAACGATGATCGCCTGGATTGAGGAACAGACGGAGGAATAAGCATGACGAAGCGAACGATAGTGGTGGGTACGAGACAAAGCCAGCTGGCGCTGACCCAGACGGGACAGGTTATCGACGATTTAAAAGCGATCTGCAAGGAGCACAACCTGCCTTTTGATTTTGAAATCCGCAAGATCGTAACCAAGGGTGACCGGATATTGGACGTGACGTTGTCCAAAGTAGGCGGCAAAGGACTGTTCGTGAAGGAAATCGAGCAGGCGATGCTGAATGGAGAGATCGATTTGGCGGTCCATAGTATGAAAGACATGCCTTCCGTGTTGCCGGACGGATTGATGAACGGTGCGGTGCCGCGTCGCGTTGATCCGAGAGATGCGTTGATATCAAGAGATGGACGGAGTCTTGACGAATTGCCGCAGGGGGCGAAGGTAGGGACGAGCAGCTTACGCCGTGCCAGTCAGCTGCGCGCTTATCGCCCGGATCTCGTGTTGGAGCCCATTCGCGGCAATATCGATTCCCGGTTGCGCAAGCTGGAGGAGGAAGGTTTTGACGCGATCATTTTGGCTGCGGCGGGATTATTTCGCATGGGCTGGGAACATCGGATTACGGCATTTCTTCCCGCAGAGGTCTGCCTGCCAGCTGTAGGTCAAGGCGCGCTTGGCATCGAATGCCGCGAAGATGATGAAGAGGTGCGCCGGCTCTTGTCCTTATACAATGATCCGGACACGGCGGTGACGGTGGCTGCAGAGCGCCGATTCCTTGGCGTGCTAAATGGCGGCTGTCAGGTGCCGATTGGAGCGTATGCGACGTTGTTGCCAGAGGAAGGGACAAGCGGGGAAACTGGTCGTCCGCGTTTGCGGTTGACGGGGATGGTTGGTTCAGCGGACGGAACGACGATTTTGAAGGAAAGTGCCGAGGGATCAGATCCGGTCGAGCTGGGAGAGCAGCTTGCCGGCCGCCTGATCTCGATGGGAGCGGCTGCATTATTACAAGAAACCGGGGAGTGAACGAATATGGCTGGTAAGGTGTATCTGGTTGGCGCAGGCCCTGGAGATGCGCGATTGATTACGCTGAAAGGGCTTGATTGTCTGGAGAAGGGCGACGTGATCGTCTACGATCGTCTGGCCAATCCCAGCCTGCTGCGAAGAACGAAGCCCGGAGCAGAGAAAATCTATGTCGGGAAACGAACCGACCGTCACACGATGAAGCAAGAGCATATCAACCAGCTGTTAGTTGATTTGGCGCTAGAGGGGAAGACCGTCGTTCGCTTAAAAGGCGGCGATCCGACAATCTTCGGCCGCGTTGGGGAGGAGGCGGAGCTGCTGCGGCAGCACGGGATTCCTTACGAAATTGTGCCGGGGATTACGGCGGCCATTTCGGTGCCGGCTTATGCCGGTATTCCTGTCACCCACCGGGATATGGCTTCCTCAGTGTCAATCATTACGGGTCGTGAAACCCCGGATAAGCTGGATCAGTCCATTGACTGGGAGAAGGTGACCAATGCGACTGGCACCCTGGTGTTTATGATGGGCGTAGCCAATATTGGCCATATCAGCAGACAGCTGATCCATTACGGACGCCCGCCCGAAACGCCAGTTGCGCTGATTCGCTGGGGAACGAGAGCTGAACAGGAGACGCTGGTCGGGACGTTGGCGGATATTGAGCAAAAGGTAGGCGAAGCCGACTTCAAGCCGCCGGCCGTCACGGTCGTTGGCGAGGTCGTGGCTCAACGGGAGCAGCTGATGTGGGCGGAATCGTTGCCGTTGTTCGGCAAGCGAATTCTCGTCACTCGTTCGCGCTCGCAAGCCAGTGAATTGGTGCGCGGCATCGAGGAGCTTGGCGGCGAGCCTTACGAGTTCCCTGTCATCGACATCGTAATGCCGGAAGGCGAGGAGCTGGCTGGCACGGACGAAGCGCTCCATCAGCTCGAGCAGTACGATTGGGTGTTCTTCACGAGCGTGAATGGCGTGGAGTATTTCTTCTCGCATCTGGAGAGACTGGGGGAAGATGTCCGAGGGTTGCATAAAGCTAGAATTGCTGCCGTAGGGCCGGCGACACAGGCGGCGTTGCGCCAACGCGGAATTGCGGCGGAGGGCTTGCCCGGCAAGTTTCAGGCTGAGGGCCTGATGGAAGCGTACGGCAGCGAGTTGAAGCCTGGACAGCACGTGCTGTTGCCGCGCGGCGATCTGGCTCGCGCGTGGTTGCCTGCTGCCTTGCGCGATAAAGGCTTGACCGTCACCGAGGCGGTGATGTACCGGACGGTGCCAGCCGGGGAGACGGATGACGAGCTGTTGAAGCTGCTCGAGAAAGGCCGGATCCACGCCGTCACCTTTACCAGCTCGTCCACGGTAACGAATCTGTTGGCTGCGCTGGGCGGCATGGGGGTGACCGATCCGGTCGCTGCCCTGCAAGGCGTGGACATCGCCTGCATCGGGCCGGTTACGGCAAAGACGGCGGAGGATGCCGGCTTGCGGGTATCAATACTTGCGGAAGAAGCAACGATCGACAGCTTGATCCAAGCGCTCTGTGACTGGAAAACGCGGACGGCGTCGGCGAAGTGAGTTTTGTTGGTTAACACGGGGCTTCACCCTGTGCTGCATACTTAGGAGGGAATTAAATATGAATTTTCCAATCGTAAGACATCGCCGGCTGCGTCAGTCGGCTGCGATTCGCGGGATGGTACGTGAAACTGTCCTGACGGTGGACGACTTGATTCAACCGATCTTTGTCACTTATGGTAAAGGCGTCAAAAATGAGATTTCTTCGATGCCTGGCGTGTTTCATTTTTCGTTGGATACGCTGGAAGAGGAAGTTAAAGAAATCGTTGATTTAGGTATTCCGGCAGTTCTGCTGTTCGGCATTCCGGAAACGAAGGACAGCGTAGGCACCTCGGCTTATGCGGAGGACGGGATCGTACAAGAAGCGACGCGGATCATCAAATCGCGGTATCCTGATCTGCTGGTCGTAGCCGACACTTGCCTATGTGAATTCACAGATCATGGCCATTGCGGGATGGTACATACGTTTGAACGCGACGGGCATGTCTGCGGCGACGTGATGAACGACGAATCGCTGGAGCTGCTGGTGAAGACTGCTGTCTCCCAAGCGCGTGCTGGTGCGGACATTATCGCTCCGTCCAATATGATGGACGGTTTTGTACAAGCGATTCGTGCTGGGCTTGATGAAGCGGGTTATAGCCATGTGCCGATTATGTCGTATTCTGTTAAATACGCGTCTTCTTTCTACGGGCCGTTTCGTGAAGCGGCGGACTCCGCACCGCAGTTCGGTGACCGGAAGACTTATCAAATGGACCCGGCTAACGCCCGCGAGGCTTTGCGAGAAGCGGAATCTGACGTGCTGGAAGGCGCGGATATGCTGATGGTGAAGCCGGCTTTGGCTTTTATGGATATTTTGCGGATGCTGCGGGATCAATTTGATCTTCCGCTGGTCGCATACAACGTAAGCGGAGAGTATTCGATGGTGAAGGCAGCGGCTCAGCAAGGCTGGATTAACGAGCGGGCCATCGTTACTGAGATGCTGCTAGGCATGAAACGGGCGGGTGCGGATATCATCATCACGTATTTCGCCAAGGATATGGCACGTTGGCTGCGCGAGAAGCAGTAAACCTAGAACCGAGAACGGGGTTTAAACAGTTAAGGAGGGGTATCGATGAGCAAGGACATGATTGGCCGGCGGGGTGAAGAACGATCGCGCCTGGCTTTCGAAGAAGCGAAGCAGGTCTTGCCCGGCGGCGTCAACAGCCCGGTGCGGGCGTTTAAATCCGTTGGGTTGACGCCGATGTATATCGAACGCGGGGAAGGATCCCGAATTTACGATATCGACGGCAACAGCTTTATCGATTATGTGGGCTCCTGGGGGCCGTTGATTATGGGCCACGCTCATCCAGAGGTGGTGCGTGCGTTGCAGGAGACGGCTGCGAAAGGGACGAGCTTTGGAGCGCCAACGCTGCTGGAGACGCAAATGGCCAAGCTGGTTGCGGAACGGGTACCGTCGATTGACGTGGTGCGAATGGTAAACTCGGGAACGGAAGCAACGATGAGTGCGATTCGTCTGGCACGGGGATATACAGGCCGCAGCAAAATCATGAAATTCGAAGGCTCCTATCACGGCCATGCCGACAGTTTGTTGATTAAAGCAGGCTCTGGCGTAGCGACGCTGGGATTGCCGGACAGTCCAGGCGTGCCTGAAGGCGTTGCCTCCAACACGATTGCGGTGCCTTATAACGACTTGGCTTCGGTGGAGCTTGCATTTGAACGCTTTGGCGAAGAGATTGCCGGCGTCATCGTCGAGCCGGTAGCCGGGAACATGGGCGTTGTGCCGCCGTTGCCGGGATTCCTAGAAGGTCTGCGCCGGATTACCGAGCAGTACGGCAGCTTGCTCATTTTTGACGAGGTCATGACGGGCTTCCGCGTAGGTCTCAATTGTGCACAGGGGCGCTTTGGCGTGACGCCGGACTTAACTTGCCTTGGCAAGGTCATCGGCGGCGGTCTGCCGGTGGGAGCGTACGGCGGAAAACGCGAGATCATGGAGCAAATCGCACCAAGCGGGCCGATTTATCAGGCCGGGACGCTGAGCGGCAACCCGCTGGCGATGGTAGCAGGTTACACGACGCTGTCGCTGCTTACTCCGGAGGTGTACGACCGTCTGGAACGGTTGTCGGCGAAGCTGGAGGAAGGCTTTACGCGCAATGCCAAGGAAAAAGGGATTCCGTGTACGATTAACCGCGTGGGTTCGATGATTTGTCCGTTTTTTACCGAAGAGAAGGTCATCAATTACGAAACGGCAAAAACAAGCGACCTCGACCTGTTCCGCCGTTACTTCGCGGCGTTGCTTGAGCAAGGCATCAACGTAGCGCCTTCGCAGTTCGAAGGGATGTTCGTTTCGGGCGTGCATACCGATGAGGACATTGAGCTGACGATCGAAGCGCATCGCTTGGCGCTGCAAAAGCTGTGAGCGGTAAGCTAACCTGGACGCGGCGCGGCGACTGGCTCGAGCTGATGCCAGGCAAGCTGCCTCTACGTGAGGGGCAAGACCGCCTGGATGCGGCGATGGTATGGCTGGAGGAGGGGCTGCAGGCTCCTCCCAAGCTGCTGCGCCGGCTGCGGACGGAAGGCGGCATCAAGCTTGCCGGGGATCGGTTAAGGCTGTTGGCTTTTCCGGCCAGGGCCTCCCAATATGCTCCGGTTGAGGCAGAGGTTTCGCTTTTATATGAGGATGATTTTTGCCTTGTCGTGCACAAGCCGGCAGGGCTTAAAGTCCATCCCGATGGCCATGAGGGGGACGCTTCCCGCAGGAATTCTGCTCCGTCGGACACCCTTGCCAACCGCGTCGCGGGATGGTACGCGGGTCTCGGTCAGCCGATTGCCGCAGCGCATATTCACCGATTAGACGAGTATACGTCAGGACCGGTGTTGTTCGCCAAGAACGAATACGCCCATTTGAAGCTGGATGAAGCGATGAGCCGCAAGGAGATCGGACGAACGTACATCGCGTTTGTACAAGGCGTGGTCAGTCCTGCGCTTAAAGTGATCGATCAGCCGATCGGTCGGGATCGCCACCATAACCAGCGGCGCCGGGTGTCCCCAACGGGCAAACCGGCGATCACCCATGTGGAATTGCTGGAGATATACCCTAAACACGAGGTGAGCCTTGTTCGGTTGACCCTGGAGACCGGTCGCACGCATCAAATTCGCGTTCACTTGAGCGCGGCGGGCCATCCGCTCGTAGGGGATGCGCTGTATGGCGGCAGCACGAAGTGGATGCCTTATCAAGCGCTACATGGGGAGCGACTGGTGTTCCCGCACCCGCTCACCGGAGAAACGGTGGAGCTGGACGATCCTTGGCCGTCGGCCATGATCCAGCTGAGAGATCGCTTTCGTTGACTAGCCGGGCTGTCTGATGGCAGCCTGGCTTATTTTTTTACCTAATGTGAGAAGGTCTGTACCCTCCAATCGGCAAAAAGCTGGCATGCACTCTCTTTTGTAGCATATAGATTAAACGAGGATGATTTGGATCAAGATTCATCGATTTCTAAATCAGGTTTGGATATGCTGAAAGGAGGTAACGAGTTGGCTGATCAATCCTATGGTCTCAGGTTTGATATTTATGAGCGGATACATCTTTCTGAAGATGTGATCGGCATTGAAGAGCTGGAGGAGATCGAGCTCTATCCGAAAATCCAGGTGATTCCCGGGGAGGAGTATGCCGCGCTGCGCGGCCATTTGCTGTTGTCGGGGGTGTATCGGGGAGAAGGAGAAACGCAGAAGCTGGAACATTATATTCCAGTCGAAATTACGATACCGCTAAGCCGGGTGAACCGGTTGGAGGATATCACGGTTGAAATTGAAAACTTTGATGTTGACCTGCTTAGCTCGCGCAGCTTGAATATTACAGGGGTCTTGTCGCTTCAAGGGGTGGAGACTACTACCCTCGTGTCCGAGCAAGATGCATGGAAAGATCGCGAGTTTACGACTGCCCATGTCGTACCGGATCTGCGAGAGGATGAACCGGAAGCCGAATCGAATTTCAGCGCGGAGGAATCGGAGGATTACGCTTCGGCGGTGACCGAGCCTGAATCGATCCCGGCAGCGCCATTGCTGACGGAAGAAGTGCGCCAAGAGTCGGAGCCGACGTTCTCGTGGAATTCGTTAATCCGCGATACGACAGACGAAGAGTCTCAGCCGGAGCCGGAACTCGAGCTGCAGCAAGAGGAGCAGGATGAAGAGCCACAGCCCATTCCGCAATTTGCTTCATGGCAGGCGTTTCCGGATGAAGTCCTTACCGCGCAAAAACGAAGTGCGGACGAGCCGCAGGAATCCGCCGCCTGGAGAGAGGATGTCCCTGCATTCCAGGAAGCTGGTCCTTGGGCGGACAAGGAATCTGAATCGGATTTTGACGCTGCTGCAGAGGTTTTTGCTGACCAGACAGAGGAGTTGGATGCAGGCGCAACATTTGAGGAGGAGATTCGCCCGTTCGCGGAATCCGCGCCAATTGAACATGCGAGTGAAGCTGTAGAGGCGGAATATGCTGAACCAGAACGGGCATCAGATGGGTTTGGCGAAGAAGTCGTTGCCGTGTCAAACGATACGGCGAACGAACCTGTTTTGGAGGCGAATGCGGAGGTTGAAGCGGACCAAGTTGTACCTGCCCAACCAGAAGAGAAGAAGGAAATGAAGATTGCGTTGGGTGCCAAAAAAGGGGATGACGAGGGAGATCGAGACAACTTTGGCTTAACGAAGTTGATTTCCTCTTCGGCCCTGCCTGCTCAGGAACCGCAGGAGGAAGCTTCGGATCAGGCGAGCCTAGACGACAGCAGAGACCAAGGTGAGGGTGAGGAGCTGCGGTGGAAGAACCTGTTCATCAGCAATGAGGATCAAAATCCCTTCCGCAAAGTGCGTCTCGTGATCGTGCAGCGTGAAGAGACGCTGGATGATATCGCCCAACGCTACCACCTGAGTACGCGGGAGTTGCAGCTGTACAACCGTCTGTCCGAGCATCAGGTGAATGAAGGGCAAGTTTTGTACATTCCGTGAGGACCTTCCCGTGAAATCAGGCAGATTGTTGACTCCCGTTCCTTTCCAAGTTATGATAATATAGATTAAAGTAATAAGATCTATGGCAAAGACTTGGAACGGGAAGAGTAGGCAGCGTACCCTTCAGAGAGCGGAATCCACGGCTGAGAGATTCTGCAGGACATGTAGCTCGCCGAAGTCGCCCGGGAGTTGTCCGTTTGAGCAGCATCTGATATGAGGTTAGAACGGACCGGCCGCAGCCGTTATCTGCATGAGTGTCGTATTTCTTGCACCGGATGCTGAAGGAGCCGGATGCCATTGATGCGAAACAAAGGTGGTACCGCGAAAGTAAAGCCTTTCGTCCTTTGAGACGAAGGGCTTTTTGTTTTTTTCTTAGGCATCATGAAGCAGGCGCGAAAGCCCGTCCGAAGTCTTATGCACACGGGTGGAGCCGATAACGCCAGTCGACTATCTTGGGATAGCTAAGGCTATGCTTATTTGTAACGGAGGTTGAATAGGATGACAGAAAATCAAGGTCAACAAACTTCGTCGGTAGAAATGCCAACGACGTACGATCCGAAAGCAGCGGAGCAGAAATGGCACCGTTATTGGTTGGAGAACGGCTTCTTTAAAGCCGGACAACGGCCAGATGCCAAGCCCTACACGATTGTGATTCCGCCGCCTAATGTAACCGGGATGCTGCATATCGGTCATGCGCTCGATTTGACGCTGCAGGATATTTTGACCCGGACTAAGCGGATGCAAGGCTATGATGCGTTGTGGCTGCCTGGGATGGACCATGCGGGGATTGCAACTCAAACAAGAGTGGAGCAGCGGCTTAGAGAGCAAGGCGTATCCCGATACGACCTGGGCCGTGAGAAGTTCCTCGAACAAGTCTGGGCCTGGAAGGACCAATATGCGGAAACGATTCATGAACAGTGGGCCAAAATGGGTGCTTCGCTCGATTATTCGCGCGAGCGGTTTACCTTGGACGAGGGCTTGTCTCAAGCGGTTCGCGAAGTGTTCGTGAAGCTCTATGAGAAAGGCTTGATTTATCGCGGCAAGTATATCATCAACTGGGATCCGGCGGCGCGTACGGCGCTTTCCGATATCGAGGTAGAATATAAAGAAGTGAACGGGCATCTGTACCATCTGCAGTATCCACTGAGTGATGGCAGCGGATATATTACCGTGGCGACAACTCGCCCAGAGACGATGCTTGGCGATACAGCAGTTGCCGTTCATCCCGAGGATGAACGTTATCGTCATCTGGTTGGCAAGACGCTTCGCCTGCCGATCGTTGACCGTGAAATCCCGATTATTGCCGATGAATACGTTGAGAAAGAGTTTGGCAGCGGCGCGGTAAAAATCACCCCGGCGCATGACCCGAATGACTTCGAGGTTGGTTTGCGCCATAACCTGCCGCAAATTAACGTGATGGACGAGACCGGCAAGATGAACGCGGAAGCAGGCAAGTATCAAGGACTCGACCGCTTCGAATGCCGCAAGCAGATCGTGAAGGATTTGCAAGAGATGGGTGTGCTGATCAAAATTGAAGACCACGTGCATCAAGTTGGTCATAGTGAACGGACCGGCGTTGTGGTTGAGCCGTATTTGTCGACGCAATGGTTCGTGAAGATGAAGCCGCTCGCAGAAAAAGCAATTGAAGCGCAAAAATCGGGGAACGGCGTGAACTTCGTACCGGATCGGTTCGAGAAAATCTATTTGAACTGGATCGAGAACGTTCGCGATTGGTGTGTTTCCCGTCAGTTGTGGTGGGGTCATCGTATTCCGGCTTGGTATTGCGACGAGACCGGTGAAATGGTTGTTGCCCGCAGTGAGGAAGAAGCACGGGCCAAGCTGGGACGCGACGATATCCGACAAGACGAGGACGTGCTGGATACGTGGTTTAGCTCTGCACTTTGGCCATTCTCTACACTGGGCTGGCCGAATGAGGACAGCGCGGACCTCAAACGCTATTTCCCAACGTCTGTTCTTTCCACTGGTTACGATATCATTTACTTCTGGGTTGCCCGGATGATCTTCACTTCGTTGGAATTCACCGGTCAAGTTCCGTTCAAGGATGTCCTGATCCACGGCCTCGTCCGCGACAGTGAAGGGCGCAAAATGTCCAAATCGCTGGGCAACGGCGTCGATCCAATTGAAGTTATTGAGAAGTACGGCGCTGACGCCATGCGTTACATGCTGTCCACCAGCAACACGCCGGGTCAAGACCTGCGGTTCCGTTGGGAACGCGTTGAGCAAGCCCGCAACTTCGCCAACAAGATTTGGAATGCTTCGCGCTTTGCTTTGATGAACCTGGAGGGCGTGAAGTACGAGGATATCGATATCAGCGGTGAGCTGTCGACGGCGGATCGCTGGATTTTGCACCGGATGAACGAAACAGCCAAGGAAATTACACGCTTGATCGATTCTTACGAATTCGGGGAAACGGGTCGATTACTGTACAACTTTATCTGGGACGATCTATGCGACTGGTATATCGAGTTCGCCAAGCTGTCCCTTTACGGGGAAGATGCCGCGGCGAAGAAGAAAACCCAGTCTGTACTGGCCTATGTACTCGATCGCACGCTGCGCATGATTCATCCGTTTATGCCGTTTATTTCCGAGGAAATATGGCAGCATTTGCCGCATTCTGGCGAAACGATTATGCTGGCGGCATGGCCGGAATACGACCCAGCGCTGGAAGCGCCAGACGCCGTTCAGGAAATGAACCTTCTGATCGATGTCATTCGCGCGGTGCGGAATATCCGTGCCGAAGTGAATGTGCCGATGAGCAAAAAGGTCGAGCTCGTCATCAAGCCGGGCAGCGCGGAAGTGCTGGAAGTGTTGTCCCGCAACGAGCATTACGTTCGCCGATTCTGCAACACTTCGGAGTACGAGGCTTCGCTGAACGCAAATGTGCCGGATAAAGCGATGACCGCCGTTGTAACGGGGGCCGAGCTGTTCCTGCCGCTATCGGGTCTCATTGATATCGCACAGGAAATCGAGCGGTTAACGAAGGAACTTGACCACTTGAACAAAGAAGTGGAACGTGTCGAGAAGAAGCTGGCTAACGAAGGCTTCGTGTCCAAAGCACCGGCTAAAGTGATCGAGGAAGAACGGGCGAAGATGGCCGATTATTCTGAGAAACGCGACAAGGTGCTGGCTCGGATTGCGGAACTGAAAGGTTAATTGAACTACTTCGTGATCCGAAGATGACTTTTTGAACTACAGTTCAATAAAGGTTGAAAAAGTTAGGTTTGGAGCACCGAGAAGGTTGGATGAAGCTAGGGACTGAGTAGCGGAGCGTAGACAGATCTACGTGAGCAACGGAAGTCCCGGCTGAATCCAAGATTCGACGCCGACTCTGCTTCATTGAACTACTTCGTGATCCGAAGATGACTTTTTGAACTACAGTTCAATAAAGGTTGAAAAAGTTAGGTTTGGAGCACCGAGAAGGTTGGATGAAGCTAGGGACTGAGTAGCGGAGCGTAGACAGAT
>Ga0310828_1000734_pt1 | contig 27085 bp, 33 predicted proteins | sample WT_ome_3_FD_202242 | JGI IMG/M metagenome (GOLD analysis project Ga0310828, IMG submission 202242) | Sorghum-adapted microbial communities enriched on wild type (WT) sorghum from Joint BioEnergy Institute, Emeryville, California, United... ... | reverse complement strand
CATTCAGAAAAATCGTTTTTGCTCGCGCGCTTCTTTTAAAATTTCCACAGCCTCACGGAAGCGCTGTGAATGCACGACTTCACGTTCCCGCAAAAAGGCTAGTGATTCATTGAGAAACGGGTCATCCGACATATCTATGAGCCATTGGTAGGTTGCCCGCGCTTTTTCTTCGGCGGCAATGTCTTCATAAAGATCGGCGATCGGGTCACCTTTCGCTTGAATATAAGTAGCGGTAAAGGGGACACCGGCAGCGTTATGGTAGAACAACGCCTTGTCGTGGTCAGCATAATGGGCGCCGAGCCCCGCTTCTTTTAATTGTTCCGGCGTGGCATCTTTCGTTAATTTATAAACCATTGTCGCAATCATTTCCAAATGGGCGAATTCTTCCGTACCGATGTCGGTGAGAAGCCCAATGACCTTGTCAGGGATGGTATACCGTTGGTTTAAATAGCGCAGGGCAGCGGCCAATTCGCCGTCTGCTCCGCCGTATTGCTCAATTAAAAACTTGGCAAGCCTTGGGTTACATTGACTCACTCGAACAGGATATTGCAGTTTTTTTTCATACACCCACATGCGATCACACCCCGTTGGTTATTTCACATCAACACCCTTCTTAAATTTGCCATGGCCAAGGGGGTTCCTTCCATGCCCAAGGAAACGTCGAGAAGCTTTTACCGCCCCCAAGAAGCGGACCGAAGCGTTCCTCGAACGTCCTGCGCAAAGCTTGACTTTGTTGGGCAAACGTGTTGAATTGCTTTAATGCCTCTAAATCTTCTGGATGCGTATCGAGATAAAGATTGAGTTCAATCAGCACAAAATCAACGGCTTGCAGATCTTCCATCAACTGATAAAACTCTTCGGGAAGCGCTTCTCTTGTCAAAGGCTCACCTCCCTAACGATAATCCCCGTATGGACTAGTGTACGGGCTGTATAACGCCTTCCATAAAGTTCCTCTTTTTAACGCCTCCTTTGGTGAAAATTGTTCCAGACCAGGTGGTTGAAAGCCAAGGTATAGGTGCGGCGGGGTTTCGTATGTTTTTACCCGAATGGGTTGGCAGGGATCGTAACGCCCGATAAATGGGGTGTATGTCTTTCGATTCGTAAAGGCCATTCGTTCCCTCCTTTCCGGCATGTGTCATGCCGCAAGCGGCCGTGTCGAAAGGGTTCATGTCATCAAATGATTATGTTTCCTGAGCTCGTCATATAACTTTTTTGAAGGCTTATTTTTTTGTCAAAATTTCTAGAAGGAATATTGGAGCGTATGTGGAATACAATGATGAGGTCGAATAATGGGGGTGTGTTCATGTTTACCAAAAGCGTTATGATTCCGAAACACAAGATGATTTATGTGAATGAAGGAATAACAGTAAGAGAGGCTTTGGATCGGCTGAATGCCCATCATATCGACGGCATGCCGGTTTTATCGAGAGACCGTTATATCGGGCTCATTACGAAGCATGCCATCTATGAAGCGGCTTTTCATTCCGATTTGCCTAGGGATGAATTTTTAGATCAGGTGAAGGTCGAAACGATTGCCATCAAAAAAAATCTTATGGTCGATGAAACGGATGTCTTTGAAGACACCTTATTAAAAGTGAAAGATGTGCCCCTTGTACCGGTTGTCGATGAATCGGGCCGTTGCTTAGGGATCGTCACGCGTTTTGATGTGTTGGAACAATTCCAAAGCGTGTTCGGCATGAATAAAAATGGCGTGCGCATCGTGATGTCGACAGTGGAAACCGAAGGACGCATCCTCAGGCTGTCGGAGATTGTAAAACAATTTCATCAAAATATTATTGTGCTTACGACTTTTGATGATTCGGATAAACTCGTTCGTCGCATTGTCATAAAGGTGGAAGATGGCAACGATACAGATCGCTTTATTGAAAGATTGGAGCAAAACGGATTTAAGATCTTAAGTGTGAAAAAGACGGATTAAGCAACACGCTGAACATCCTCTCATACACTGCCGTATGGGAGGGTTTTTCATGAAAACATTCGTGTGGTTTCTCATGGGCGGTTTCTGCACTTACCAGGCAGCCGTTTGTTTTCCAACACAAAAAGGCTTTTCTTATATACTGTCTCAATCCATTCTTGAACCGCTGACGTTTCTAGAAGGGGCGGTTTTTATCTTCGCTGCCTTTGTCATTTTTTCCTTTTCCATCCTAAGGGCGATGCAAGTCATTCTTTATTGGTGGCGTGAAAAGAGGAAATCGGCATTATTTTATGGTATGATAGGGGTTACCCTTGTTCTCATCATTTGGGGCATACTATTTCTTATGTCACCTTATATCTCCTTAATTGTTTATAGTTTAACTTTGATTTATCTCGCTTTATCAAAAGAGCGGTTAAAGAGAGAAAAGTCCAAAGCCCAGTAGGGGGAGTGGGGCGTGACGTTGTGGTTCTTCGCTGTGATTTTCGCCGTCATCATCGTTTTTTTATATATGGTTTTGGAAGCCCACCGAAACACCGTGATTCAAAAAAATCTGGCGCTTCCAGGGTTGCCGGATGCCTTTGAAGGGTTTACCCTCTATTTTATTTCCGACGTTCATCGCCGACGCATCTCTGAAAAAATGTTGGCACACATCAAGCCCCCGGATGTTGTCATTATCGGTGGGGATTTGACGGAAAAAGGAGTTCCATTTGGCAGAGTGGAACAAAACCTTGTAAAATTAAAGCGGTGGGGTGTGCCTGTCCTTTTTGTCTGGGGAAACCACGACAGGCAAGTCAATGATGTGTTTGCCCTTCATCGCTTATTACAAGAACAAGAGATCATTGTCCTTGAAAATAGAAGCTTCTCATTCGAAAGGAACCAGGCTGTTTTAAATGTCATCGGCGTTGATGATGCGACAACTGAACGGGATGATTTACCTTTGGCTTTATCATCCGCCAAACCGGGATTTCGGATTTTAGTGAGCCATAATCCCATCATCGTTGATAAAATCACACCCGAACACCAGATTCCGCTCGTTTTGTCCGGTCATACCCATGGCGGACAAATTCGTTTATTCGGTTGGGGATTAAGGGAGGCTGGTGGTTTGAAGGCTAAGCCTTTTGGCACACTTGTCATCAGTGCCGGTTATGGTACGACACATCTTCATTTAAGATTGGGAGCCAAAGCGGATACGTGGCTCATCACACTAAAGAAAGATCAGGGACTGAGGGAAGGTAACCAAACAATTTAGGGTAAACCTCATTCCGATGGAATAAACACACTTGATCTATGAACAACATAAATACTAAAGGCATAAAGTATAAAAAGGATCCCGCTTAAGGTAAGGAGGACGATTGCGATGCGGTTGGAGCGGTTAAACGGCAATAAAATCAAGATTTTTCTAACCTTTGATGATCTCGCAGAACGCGGCATCTCCAAGGACGATTTATGGAGGAATTTACCGAAAGTCCAGCAGCTATTCCGCGACATGATCATGGAGGCCGACGATGAACTCGGTTTTCACGCGGACGGCCCGATTGAAATAGAAGTGTTTTCCTTACCGGCCCAAGGTCTAGTTGTCATCGTGTCCAAGCGGTGGGACCCGGATTTCATCGATGATGATGATGAATACATTGAGATGCAAGTCACATTGGACGAAACGTCCGATGTCATTTTCCAATTTTACGATCTGGAAGATGTCATCGCTCTCGCCCGAAAGTTGCATGTAATGGGCATAAATGGTGGCACACTGTATCTCTTTGAGAAACGCTACTACCTGGTCTTCGAGGAAACCAATCTCCCGGTTGATATAGATATGGAAACATTGATTGCGGTGATGGCGGAATTTGGCCACACCTCAACTGTTACAAGCCACCGTCTAGCGGAATACGGCCAGACGTTAATGGCGGACCGAGCGGTGGAAATGCTCTATTCCTTTTTTTGCAAAAAGGAATCTTAAACGCAGTTCGAACGTCAATGCTATACAAATCATATGCTGAAGGGGGCTCAGTTATGCTGAGAACCCTTTTTTCACTTTAGGAAAGTGTCAGGGTATGGCTTTTTGCTTTAGACAACCACAAAAGGAGAGAATTGTCCAAGAAGAATGGCTAAAATAATACAAATATGGACGAATGGACGGTTGACATTCCCCACAAAATATAAGGGCAAATAAATCGAAGAAATTTTTGATTTCCGAGTTGAAAATTCGTTAGGAATTCACTATAGTTAATGTGTAATTTATTGTCCGATTTCAGAAGGCATCGGCAATGATCCTTTTTGCTAGTAGCGAAAATTGGGTGAAAGTTATGGGAGGTATAAAATGGTAGCCCAAAATCATTCAGAACAGAGTCATAAAGAAAAACTTGATGTTCTGGAATCAACACAAACCATTATTCACGAGGCTTTAACCAAATTGGGGTATCCCGAAGAAGTGTATGAATTATTGAAAGAACCGTTGCGCATTTTAACGGTTCGCATTCCTGTCCGCATGGACGACGGCAGCATCAAAATTTTTACAGGCTACCGTGCACAACACAACGATTCTGTTGGGCCAACGAAAGGCGGCGTACGCTTTCACCCCGATGTTACAGAAACAGAAGTGAAAGCGCTGTCAATTTGGATGAGTCTGAAAGCGGGAATCGTCGACTTGCCCTATGGCGGCGGTAAGGGTGGCATTGTGTGCGATCCGAGGGAGATGTCTTTCAGAGAGCTGGAAGCATTGAGTCGAGGATATGTGCGTGCCATCAGCCAGATCGTCGGGCCGACAAAAGATATTCCGGCACCTGATGTCTTTACCAATTCGCAAATAATGGCTTGGATGATGGATGAGTACAGCCGAATCCGAGAATTTGATTCCCCAGGATTTATTACCGGTAAACCCCTTGTCCTCGGCGGGTCACATGGCCGTGAAACAGCGACAGCCAAAGGTGTGACGATTTGCATCCGCGAAGCCGCAAAGAAAAAAGGCATCGCATTGGAAGGCGCACGCGTTGTCGTTCAAGGGTTTGGCAATGCCGGAAGCTTTTTGGCAAAATTCATGCACGATGCTGGGGCAAAAGTCGTCGGGATTTCCGATGCCTACGGCGCGTTGTATGACCCAGACGGTTTAGACATCGATTATTTACTGGATCGCCGAGACAGCTTTGGAACGGTCACAAAACTGTTTAAAAATACAATTACGAATAAGGAACTTTTGGAATTAGATTGTGACATTCTCGTACCCGCTGCGATTGAAAATCAAATAACGGAAGAAAACGCACATAACATCAAAGCATCCATTGTCGTGGAAGCGGCGAACGGCCCGACCACATTACGGGCGACGGAAATTTTAACTGAGCGCGGCGTCCTCATCGTACCCGATGTTTTAGCGAGCTCCGGCGGTGTAACCGTTTCATACTTCGAATGGGTACAAAACAACCAAGGATATTATTGGTCGGAAAAAGAAGTCGAAGAAAAGCTCGAGGAAGTGCTGGTTAAAGCTTTCAACAACGTTTACAATACGGCACAGAATCGCAAAGTCAATATGCGACTTGCAGCGTATATGGTCGGTGTCCGCAAAATGGCCGAGGCTTCCCGGTTCCGCGGTTGGATTTAATCAGATATCTTGCATTCACTCCATGCTTCCCCTATGATTTTAGGGGAAGTTTTTATATGGCTATCATCAAGCGAACCGCGGTTCGCTTTTAGAGAAAGGCAAGATGGGGAGTGTTGATATGTCGGAGCATCGAGAGGATGTCATTATCATTGGTGCTGGACCATGCGGGTTATCGGCCGCGATTTACCTTCAAGAAGCAGGCATCGAACCGCTCGTGATTGAAAAAGGCAATATTGTCGAGTCTTTATACCGTTATCCGACCCACCAACAATTTTTTAGTTCCAGTGATAAATTAGAAATCGGTAACATGCCTTTTGTGACAGAACATCCGAAACCGAAACGCAATCAGGCGCTTACCTATTATCGGGAAGTCGCAAAACGCAAAAACATTCGCATTCGTCGGTTCGAAGAAGTCATTGAAGTTAAGAAAGAAGCGGATGAATGTTTTTCTATTGTGACGGATAAGAACGGGAAAAAAGCTTTCTATACCGCTCGATTTGTCGTCATCGCCACAGGTTATTACGATCATCCAAACTACATGGGCATTCCCGGGGAAGAGCTCCCGAAAGTTTTTCACTATTTTAAAGAAGCACACCCGTTTTTCGATTGCGATGTCGTCGTGATCGGAGGGAAAAATTCCGCCGTCGATGCCGCAATGGAGCTACACCGTGCGGGGGCACGTGTGACGGTTATCTATCGCGGTTCAGATTATTCCCCAAGCATCAAGCCGTGGATTTTACCGGAATTTCAATCCCTTGTGAAACACGGCTACGTTAAGATGATCTTTGATGCGGATGTCATTGAAATCACCGAAGACCGCGTCATTTATAAGAAAAACCAAGAAACGCATGAAATCGTCAATGACTTTGTCTTTGCCATGACCGGTTATCATCCGGACCATGCCTTTCTGAAGAAACTCGGCGTCGGCGTTGACCAAGAAACTGGTCGGCCTATTTATGATCAAGAAACAATGGAAACGAACGTTTCCGGCGTTTTCATCGCCGGTGTGATTGCCGCAGGAAACAATGCGAACGAAATTTTTATTGAAAACGGCCGCTTCCACGGTGAACCGATTGCTAAGACCATTAGCGCGCGCATAAAAAAACGGATGGTCAATGAACGATAGGCATGGTACGATAAAGGAAACGGAGGACAAATGAGGCGAAGACATGGTTGGCGTTATATCAGCAGCGATAGCCCCTGGGCTTGCACTATTATCTTATATTTATCTCAGAGATAAATACGAATCTGAACCAATCGGTATGGTTGTGAAATTATTCATCATCGGTTGCTTGCTCGTCTTACCGGTGATGGTCATTCAATATGCTCTACAAGCGGAACACCTTTTTCAGTATAAATGGGTGCAATCCTTCCTTGTTGCTGGTTTATTGGAAGAGTTTTTGAAATGGTTTATGATCATTTATACCGCCTATCATCACGCGGCTTTCTCCGAACGGTATGACGGCATTGTGTATGCCACGGCCGTCTCACTCGGTTTTGCGACGGCTGAAAACCTGTTTTATATCTATGCCTATGGGATTCATGTGGCGTTTTGGCGGGCGCTTTTACCGGTATCAGGACATGGCCTCTTTGGCATCATCATGGGTTATTACATTGGCTGTGCTAAATTTTCAAAAACGCCAAAGCGCTGGCTATTATTATCCCTTTTGCTTGTGAGCAGCTTGCATGGGATTTATGATTATATGGTATCCGCTGGTTTATCATGGGTTTATCTGATTTTCCCTTTTATGTTGATATTGTGGATTTTTGCCTTATACAAAATGAAACGGTTAAATGAAAAACCAGATGCGTGGCTCGCTCGAGATCCGCAAATCACAGACCGCTTTTAAGGAACTCAACTCATTGTTGAGTTCTTTTTTTATGACGAAAAATAGGTGGCGATGCTTTTTTCATGTATCGCGCCATTTTGAATAAATAAGCGCTTTTGACAAAAAATACAGTTATGAGTTAACCAGTTCCAAATGATAGGGGCTTGATTTTTTTGCTTACCGATTAAAGGAGGTTTTGGAACGCGATGCATGGAATTCGAAAGCGCCTCTTGATGATTTTACTAGGCATCACCTTGAGCATCCCGCTTGCAGCGTTTTGGAATGAAAAGCCGGCACAAGCCTTTTCCCCACAAGTCATCCAGAAAGGGGCTACCGGCGATGACGTCATTGAACTTCAAGCCCGTCTACAGTATATCGGTTTTTACCGGGGTAAAATCGACGGCGTCTTCGGTTGGGGAACCTATTGGGCGCTACGTAACTTTCAACAAAAATTTGGTTTGAAAGTAGATGGTCTTGCTGGTCCCGATACGAAGAACAAACTCGTGCGTGTCTCCAAATATAACGAGTGGTATGTGAAATCAAATATTCGGAAAGGCAATGATTTTACGTATTACGGCGGAGTCCCATTAGAGAAACAATCGGCTCCCCACCCTAAAGTAAGAAAACCGAGCGGAAAACAGGCCGCGCCGACCCCAAATGCGGGCGGTGGCCGCCGTCAGACGGCCGCTAACAATGCGGGAGGAAATGATGCCAACTACAGCATCAATAACCTGCCAGAAGGTTTTTCCCAACAAGATTTGAAGCTGTTAGCCAATGCGGTATACGGTGAAGCGCGTGGTGAACCGTATATAGGCCAGGTCGCGGTTGCTGCCGTAATTTTAAATCGGGTGGACAGTCCGAAATTTCCGGATACAGTAGCCGGTGTCATTTTTGAACCCGGTGCTTTTACAGCGGTTTCAGACGGGCAAATCTGGCTGACACCGAATAAAACAGCCGAAAGAGCGGTGATCGATGCGCTTAATGGCTGGGATCCGACACATGGGGCTTTGTATTACTTTAACCCGGCAAAAGCGACTTCGGCTTGGATTTGGAGCCGACCGCAAATCTTAAAAATCGGGAAACACATTTTCTGTAAATAAAACGGAGGTGAAAAAATGGTCCGTAACGTCATCATCGGCGTCTTGGCTGTTGCTTTAGTGGCTGTCGGCATTTGGGGATATAAAGAACATCAAGATAAAAATGCCGTCTTAATTCATGCGGAAAACAATTATCAGCAGGCCTATCACAATTTAACTTACTATGTTGATCAAATCCACGACCATCTTGGCACTGCTTTAGCCGCAAGCTCCATGGATATGGCACGCCCGGAACTTTCGGAAGTATGGCGATTATCTTCCCTTGCGCGCGGGGATATCGGTCAGCTACCGCTTACACTTCTTCCATTTAATCAAACGGCTGAATTCTTGTCCAATTTAGGGAAATTCAGCTTTCAGACGGCTGTGCGCAGTGATCAAAAAATCTCAGGGGAACAATACCAACAACTGGAAGCTTTATACCGTCAATCGGACAAAATCGAAAATGACCTGCGCGATGTCCAGAAAAAAATCGCCGACCAAAACATGCGTTGGATGGATGTCGAAATGGCCCTCGCTTCACAAAAGCAACCGATGGATAACCAAATCATCGATGGATTGCGTACCGTCAACAAGAAAGTCGAAGGGTTCGATAATAAATGGGATCCGGCTGTCACTCGTTCCTCGCTGGATGAATTAAGTAAGCTAAATCATTTAAGCGGGAAACCTGTTTCGGAAAGTGAAGCAGCCAAAAAGCTAAAGGCGTTTGTAGGCATAAAAAATGGCAGCGCAGAAGTACAAAAAATTGGCAAAGGCGCAAATTATAAAGGCTATACCGTAACAGTGAACGATCCAAAAACCCGTCATACGGTCGTCGCTTCCATTACGGAAAAAGGTGGCCATGTTATCTGGTTCTTCAAGGAGCGCCCGGTTTCAGCTCGCCGATACAGCTTATATCGCGGCGATCTTTTAGCGAAGGAGTTTTTAAAGACTCACGGGTATCCAAAAATGGATCTCGTAAAAAGCGATCAGTATGATAATGTCGGTGTCTATACGTATGTTCGTTTGTTTGACGCGGTACGGGATTATCCGTCTTCCGTGCGGATTAAAGTCGCCTTGGATAATGGGGAAATCTTAGGATTTGATCAAAGGGAATACCTCGTACACATGTCAGACCAAAAAATCGATTTGAAACCGAAATTGACGAGTCGTGAGGCCAAAAAAGGGTTGAACAAAAATATGAAAGTCCAGGAGGAACATTTAGCCATTTACGAAAATGAGCTTGAGCAAAATGTCCTCTGTTATGAATATATCGCTACTAAAGGAAACGACACGTACCGCATTTTGGTCAATGCCAATACGGGTAAACAAGAAAAAGTGGAACTCATGAATGCCTAAACGAAGGTTGACACCAGAGGGCTTGCCCTTGGGTGTCAACTTTGTCTTTTTAAAGCAGCCAATGCCTTTATTAGGTATTGAATTTTTTCTTCGTACAGGCTTCTAAAATCGATGATAAGATGACATAATAGAGGTAATCGATGGAAAATTATGTGTTGGGGGTTATGGAGGATGCTTACGCCTGGGGATCGTCTGGAACTTGAATGGGTCAATGAGGAAGGTCAACGCGAACGGTACCAAACCGTGGTGGCCTCGCAATACAATCGACACTTATATGTAGAAATACCGTTGAATGTAAAAACAAAAAAATACGGTTATTTTCTGCTCGGTACTGTTTTTCATGCGACTTTTTATAAAAAAGAAAAAGCCTATCGTTTTGAAACCGAGTTGCTCGGACGCGTCCGAGAAAATGTTCCACTTTTACTCTTATCCTACCCTGGGGATGACCAGTTGCAAGTCATTCAGCGGCGTGATTATTTTCGTGTTGAAGCTGCACTGGATGTCGCCGTACACCCTGTCAACCGATCATTCAAACCGTTTACTACGTTGACTTATGATATAAGTGGGGGTGGATTATCCGCCTATCTGCCAAAAGAAGTATCAGAGAAATTACAGCCGGACATGGAAGTTGTTCTTTGGCTTGTTTTACCGATGTCCTCCGGACGATTGTACTATTTAAAAAATAAAAGCCGCCTGATCCGCGTGTATTCGGATAAAGGACGGTCACTTGCTTCCTTTCAGTTTATCCATTTGAAGAACTCGGAACGGATGCATGTGATGCGTTACTGTTTTGAGAGGGATTTATATTTAAAAAAAGAACTTGAGAGTAAAGGGGTGTGACAATTGAATGCCAAATGGGTTGAAAAATGGCTCATTCGGCTTTGCGTCATTCATTTGATTTTATTAATTATCGCTCAGTTCTTCATGGCGCATCGCGCATGGACGCCCTATTTGAATAAAGCTGTTCGGTATGAAGGGGTATTTGGGACTACATCAAAACAAACAGAATCGGTGGATGAACCGATTGGGTTATGGTATCATAAATAAGGCTTGAGACGGGAAACTTTTACCGACTCATGAAGATGATACTACATAAAAAAGCAGGATGCCTCCTGCTTTTTACATGATGTAAAGGATGTTTGTACATGGCATTGCAAATTGCGATTGATGGACCAGCCGCTGCAGGAAAAAGCACAGTGGCGAAACGGATTGCTGACCGGCTCCACTACATCTACATCGATACCGGTGCAATGTATCGCGCGGTCACGTATAAAGCGTTAAAAAACAACATGGATCTGAATGACGGTCCTGCTTTAGCCGAGATGCTTCGGCACACTCACATTGATCTATTTGCAGGTAGAGATGGACAAACTGTCATTTTAGACGGGGAAGATGTCACCGATGTCATCCGGTCGCCTGAGGTGACCAATCATGTCTCATTTGTATCAAAACATCCAGAACTGCGCGAAGTGATGGTTGACAGGCAAAAGGCGCTGGCGGCAAAGGGCGGCGTTGTGATGGATGGTAGAGATATTGGCACACGCGTCATGCCGCATGCGGATGTCAAAGTGTTTTTGCAGGCTTCCGTTGAAGAAAGAGCGGAAAGGCGTTATAAAGAGCAAATAAAAAAAGGAATTAATACCCCTCTTGACGAATTAAAAAAAGAGATCGCATTGCGTGACGAGCGGGATCAAAAACAGCTGCAAAAAGCAGAAGATGCTGTCGTCATCGATACGACGTCTTTATCGATCGAAGCCGTCACCGATAAGATCATGGATCTGATTAAAGAGAGGGTTAGGTCTCAGTGAGTCTCTACAGCGTGGGGAAAATTTTTGTTAAGGCCTATTTTAAATTTTTTTATCGATTAGAAGTCATTGGAGAAGACCACTTTGCAAAAATCCCGGAAGATCAAGGCATACTTCTTTGTGCCAATCACGTCAGCTTGCTGGACCCGCCAGCCATAGGCTGCGCAAGCCCGAGAGAATTAAGTTTCATGGCGAAAGCTGAACTTTTTAAAATTCCATTATTTAACAAGTTAATCACGACGCTAAATGCTTTCCCGATTAGACGCGGTCAAAGTGACCGAGCGTCACTTAAAACTGGGATCGATATTTTAAACCAAGGGAAAACACTTGTCGTTTTTCCAGAAGGGACGCGCTCGAAGGATGGGTTAATTGGCGAAGGTAAACCGGGTGCCGGTTTTCTTGCATTACGCTCGGATGCCGTCGTCATGCCTGTGGCGGTCATCGGCCGCTATAAATTGTTTCGCAAAACGAAAATTGCTTTCGGTGCTCCAATGCAAATGGACGAGATGCGCCTTTCGAAAGCAAGAGCGAATGAAGTGTCGGAGGCAATTATGGCAGAAATCAAAGCGCTTCATGAGAAATTTCAATCCTAAACGATGTGCGTCACTTGACAAATAGACGGCTTTATTAGACTTTTAAATAAAGCGAATTTTTTATAATCGGCAGTTGAAATGATGATGCCTTCCTTCTAGATGGAAAAATATATTTACCAAAGAAAAACGCTTAGAAGGAGAACGTCATTGTGTCGTTGCTGAATTTAAGGAGGTCCTCAGTCTATGGTTGATGAACTGAACAATGAAATGACGACGTTTAACACCTTGTCTGTTGGGGATGTCGTCACTGGGAAAGTCACGAAAATTGAAGAGAAACATGCCCTTGTCGACGTCGGTTATAAAGTGGACGGGATTTTACCCATTAGTGAAATCTCGAGCCTGCATATAGAAAAGGTCAGCGATGCCTTAAATGTTGGTGATGAAATCACTGCGAAAGTGACGAAAATTAACGATGATGAACTCGTTTTATCCAAAAGAGATGCCGATGCCGATCGTGCATGGGGAGATTTGGAAGAGAAATTCCGTAACAATGAGACATTTACGGTACATATCGCTGATGTTGTCAAAGGCGGCCTAGTCGTTGATTTAGGCGTCCGCGCGTTTATTCCCGCATCCCTTGTGGAAAAGCATTATGTTGAAGATTTTTCCGACTATAAAGGGAAAGAATTGGATGTCAAAATCATTGAACTGGATCCGGAAAAACGTCGCGTGATTTTGAGCCATCGGGCCGTATTAGACGAACTCGCTGAACAAGCGAAACAAAAAACATTAGATGCCCTGAAACCGGGAGACATCGTCGAAGGGACCGTTCAACGCTTAACCGATTTTGGTGCTTTTGTCGATATCGGTGGCGTCGATGGACTTGTCCATATTTCGCAACTCGCCCATTATCGCGTTGAACAACCGTCTGATGTCGTCAAAGAAGGCGAGAAAGTGAAAGTCAAAGTGCTTTCCGTTGACCGTGATAACGAACGAATTTCCCTTTCCATTAAAGAAACGCAACCTGGTCCTTGGCAAGAAGCTGCTGAAAAAATTAAGCCAGGTGACGTCCTTGAAGGGAAGGTTAAACGGCTTGTTCCGTTTGGCGCTTTTGTCGAACTTTTACCTGGCGTCGAAGGCCTTGTGCACATTTCGGAAATTTCTCATCGCCATATTGGTGTGCCAAGTGAAGTGCTTACTGAAGGTGACACCGTAAAAGTAAAAGTTTTGGACATCAATGTGCCGAACAAAAGAGTTTCTCTAAGCATCCGAGCCTTAGAGGAACCGACCGTCTCGAAGTCGGAAATCATTGAAGGAAAACCCGAAGAATCCACCGGTTTCTCTCTCGGTGATGTCATCGGAGAACAACTGGAAAAATACAAACAATAATCAATGGGTCAAACGAAGTCGGCCGTCTCTTAAGTCCAGATTCGGACTATTGGAGGCGGCTGCCCTTATTTTTGGGCGTCGGGTGGGTTGATCCAATGAGACGAGATTTTTGCCTATTTGGTTTATTTTCCGTCTTTTCCACCGATAATGGAAGCGGGAGGAAAACCAAAATGAGCGTTCTATTTTATTGGATCATATGGGGTTTCTGGATTTATTGTGCGTTTCTGATGAATAAAACGACCTATCGAAGTCGAATGATGTTTGGCCTATTAATCATCATTATTAGTGCCGGCTACACTTTTTCTTTCGACGCAGTCACCATCAACGGCGCATGGCTATTGCTCCTTGTTGCAGGGTATGTTTTTTATATGAGGCGACCGTTATGGCAGGTGTTCCGATTATGCCTTTCGAATATGACAGTCACGATCGTCTACAGCCTCATTCATATTTATTGGTTAATGGACCCAGCCATTTTTCTAGTCATTGATCCTTGGATATTTAGTGTTGTCCTTGCGGTTTTCACCATGTTCATCGTCAAAACGTATCATGAGCGGCTTGTCACTGGAATTATCGGAATCGGACAAGGCAATGGCCTCCTTATGCTGATTTTTTACCCTTATGAAAATGTTCTCGGAAACAGCGAATGGTTGAATACCGTAGCGGTGTGCGTTTTGACAATGAGCATTTGGGAAGGTTTACGCCTGCTTTCCGGTAAACTGCAAGCGACGCTCGGTAAGCCCTTTCATGAAAGATTGTAAAGGACCCTCATTGCCCACCTGCTCGGTTTCTGGTAATATGAAAAGGCTTGTATACCATACATATTGTTAAAACCGAGTGTATCGGTATGGAACTGTATGTAAAGGAAGTGACGTACATTGAGTTTACCGGTAGTTGCCATCGTCGGCCGACCAAATGTCGGTAAATCGACGATTTTTAACCGCATCGTTGGTGAACGGGTCGCCATCGTCGAAGATCTTCCCGGCGTGACAAGGGACCGGATATATGGTGAAGCCGAATGGTTAGGACAACGCTTCAACGTTATTGATACGGGCGGCATCGATTTAGGGGATGAGCCGCTCCTCGTACAAATTCGCGAACAAGCCGAATTAGCCATAGAAGAGGCGGATGTCATTTTATTCATCGTCGATGGTCGGGATGGCCTGACGGGTTCCGACCAAGATGTGGCAAATATTTTGTATCGTTCCGAAAAACCTGTCGTTATTGGGGTTAATAAGGTGGATAACCCTGAACGCAAGGATAATCTCTTTGATTTTTATTCTCTCGGCCTCGGTGAGCCGATACCGATTTCCGGCGCCCATGGCACAGGGATCGGTGATTTATTGGAGGAAATCGTTAAGCATTTCCCGAATCGTGACACATCGGAATACGACGACTCTGTGATCCGGTTTTGTTTAATCGGTCGACCAAATGTAGGGAAATCATCGCTCGTTAACGCGATTCTCGGCCGAGAGCGCGTGATCGTCAGCAATATCCCCGGAACGACCCGCGATGCCATCGACACGCCATTCAAAGCTAACGGCAAAGACTATGTGATCATTGATACGGCTGGCATGCGAAAAAGAGGGAAAATCTATGAAAAAACCGAAAAATATAGTGTACTGAGAGCTGAGCGCGCGATTGAACGCTCCGATGTCGTTCTCGTCGTTTTAAACGGTGAAGAGGGGATTATTGAACAAGATAAAAGGATTGCAGGATACGCGCATCAAGCGGGCCGAGCCGTTATCATCGTCGTCAATAAATGGGATGCGGTCGAAAAAGACGAAAGAACGATGGATCAATTCCGCCGAAAAATTCGCGATCATTTTCAATTTTTAAGCTATGCTCCAATTGTGTTCGTTTCGGCAAAGACGAAGCAGAAGATGCATCAGCTCATTCCCATGATCGACCGGGTAGCCGAAAATCACAGTCTGCGCGTGAAAACAAGCGCTTTAAATGAATGCTTAGCCGATGCGGTTGCCATTACCCCGCCGCCGTCTGATAAAGGGCGCCGTTTAAAAATTTTTTATGCCACCCAAGTTGGGGTCAAACCGCCGACCTTCGTGTATTTCTGCAATGATCCGGAACTTGTCCATTTTTCTTATGAGCGGTATTTGGAAAATAAATTGCGCGAAGCTTTCGGTTTTATCGGGACACCAATAAAACTCATCGCTAGAAAGAGAAATGAAACTTAATGGGAGGGGGGTACCCTGATGTTTTCGGCTCTATCATTTATTTTGGCTTATCTCATTGGGGCGATCAGCTTTAGCATCATTCTTACAAAACTGATTAAAAAAGAGGACATTCGCCGCTTTGGCAGCGGTAATGCCGGCGCGACAAATACGTTGAGGGTGCTCGGTAAAGGTCCGGCGGTCGCTGTACTCCTATTGGATATTTTAAAAGGCATTGTCAGTATATTACTCGCTTTTGCCTTTGGGCTTTCCGATTGGGGGATTGCCTTAACCGGTTTAGCGGCGATTGTTGGGCATGTCTGGCCGATTTATTACGGTTTTCGTGGGGGTAAAGGTGTGGCCACGACGATCGGCGTGATCAGCATGCTTTTGCTCGTTCCCGGAGCGATTGCCGGCGTTCTAGCTATTCTGGCAATTGTCTTGACCCGTTACGTGTCGTTAGGTTCCTTGATTTTTACGATCGCCACACCCATTGTGGCTTTGATCCTAGGAAATTATCCCTCATCTTATGTCATCGTCGCAGGGATCATCGCTGTTATATCGGTATGGAAACATCGGGCCAATATCAGCCGATTGATCAGCGGAACCGAGAATAAAATCGGCTCTGGAGCAAAAAAAAGCGTAAACTAAACTGATTATTGGAGGTAAGTGATGATGAAAGAGACCGTCACAGTCATCGGAGCAGGAAGCTGGGGAACGGCCCTTGCCATCGTCTTGGCCGATAACGGTCGAAGCGTCCGGTTGTGGGGAAGAAACCGAGAACAAATAGAAGCGATTAATAAAGAACACCGCAATGAACGGTATCTTCCTGGGGTCGACCTACCCAATTTAATCTACGGAACGACAGATCTTGAAGAAGCGCTGTCAGAGACGGAGACGGTCGTCCTAGTCACGCCGACAAAAAGCATGCGTGAGGTGCTCGGAAAAATAAAAAACCACCTCAAGCATCAGGTGACGTTCGTTCATGCATCAAAAGGGATTGAACCCGGTACCTTTAAACGGATATCGGAAATGATTGAGGAAGAAATACCGTCTGAATGGATTCGAGCCGTCGTCGTGTTGTCCGGGCCGAGCCATGCTGAGGAAGTATCCCGCCGTCAACCGACAACGGTTACGGCTGCCTCGGTGGATGTTCGAGCAGCTAAAAGAATTCAAGACTTGTTCATCAATCAAAATTTTCGCGTCTATACAAATGACGATGTGATTGGTGTGGAAATCGGCGGTGCACTAAAAAACATTATCGCGCTTGGCGCTGGCATTTCCGATGGACTCGGGTACGGTGATAATGCCAAAGCCGCTTTAATGACGCGCGGACTTGCGGAAATTACCCGGCTTGGCGTTCAAATGGGTGCCCACCCTTTGACTTTTACCGGTCTTGCCGGAATGGGCGATTTAATCGTCACATGTACAAGTACGCACAGCCGCAATTGGCGCGCCGGTCATATGCTCGGTCAGGGTCACACATTGGAACAGACGCTTGATGCAATCGGAATGGTCGTCGAAGGTGTTCGCACGACGAAAGCAGCTTATTTTTTGGCGAAAGAACAAAAGGTTTCGATGCCTATCACGGAAATGCTTTACAAAGTGCTTTTTGAAGCAAAAGACCCGAAGTCGGCTGTCGATGAACTGATGGGCCGAAATAAGCGGAGCGAATACAATGATCTTACTGAAATGCTCTCCGAAAAAATCAAAAGCGGTGACAGCCCTTTTTAAGATTTAAGAATTTAAAGCGCGCACATGGAAGCTCACCTCACCATATAATGTGTTGAACGCATGGAAAAGGAGGGCTTTCATGGATCCGAATCATCCATTTTTCGACCAAATAGAAAAAAGGACAAACGTCAAAAGAGAAGATATTTTTGCTTTAGCCCAATCCATTGCTAACGCGAATTTTCAAGACGAAGCGACCGTGCGTCAAATCGTCGGCCGAGTGGCCAAATTGGCGAATGTGGATGTTCCCAAAGAAAAAGAAGATAAAATTGTGCAATCGATCATTTCCAATAACATTCCCATGAATCTTTCTTCCTTGGCCAAAATGTTTGAGAAAAGGTAAAAAACTGGGCCAACGTCAGCGACAATACAATCTTTTAAGGCATACGGTATAAGGAATACACAAAACAATCCTATTAAGGGCTGTCAAAAACGGAAGGTTTTAGTCACCCGCCGAAAGAAAGCACCGCTTTCTTTCGACATTTTTTTTGGGGGTCAGTCCCCCACTAATTTAAAGTGCTAAAGCAAAACATTAAAAAAAGCTTATTACTGTAACTTTATTGCTTTAATGCATTAGTGTGATGGGGGACTGACCCCATATAGGATAAGTGCGCCTAAGGGGATAGCTATCGATGGGACCTATTTCTATGCGAGGTGTTTTTAGTGCTTTAAAGCGTTGGGGGACTGACCCCTTTATTAACTCTTGCGAAAATGTTGAAAATACAATAGAGTTTATAGAGGAGATGATGATAGCGGCGGGGCCGTTGTAAGGAGGAGTTGGTATGACCACGGGTATGGCTAGTATGTGGCTTTCCTTTGTGGCGATGGGGTTAATGATTGCCTCAGCACTGCTTATTATGTTTTCGCGCGCAAAGGTTACCGGCATGATTCGTTATCTCTTATCACTCATTGCTTATGCTATGTTCATCATCGGGGGGCTCCTGATGTTTCTCGTCGTTATTTCAGGTCCAGTCTAATCAGAGAACAAGAGCACTTCCTCTACGATGAGCGAAAAAGGATGTCTGTATGAAACGGAAAAACATTTACATCATCTTAGCAATGTGCCTAGTTATACTGTCGGGTTGTTTGAATCCCGGCAATGAAAAAGCACAAAACCATATAGCCTATCAATCAGATTTGACGGCTGTTCAAGAAGCGGTGAATGCCTACCGAAAGGACCATAATGGGCTGCTTCCGATCAAAAACAGTACGGAAAAAACGCCGATTTATAAAAAGTACCCGATTGACTTCGATAAATTAGCGCATTATATGGCCAATCCTCCAACAAACGCCTATGAAGAAGGCGGCATCTTTCAGTACGTCTTAGTAGATGTGGAAACCCATCCGACTGTCAAAGTCATTGATTTGACTTTGACGAATAAAGTCGAAGAGATTCAAATGAAGATCAATAATTTCCGCGCCATCCATCACTTCTCACCGATTAAAAATATTGTGATGAACGGCGTCTACACGATCGACTATCAGGATCTTGGCTATGAACGCCCGCCATATGTCATCAGTCCATACAGCGGTAAACAACTTGGTTTTGTGATTGACAACCGTTCAAAAGTTTATATCAATTACCTACCAGACATTTATGAAGCCGTTAAAGCTTCAGGAAAGGCATATCAGGAAGGAAAAGACTTGCGTCCGCTGCTCGTTTCAAAAAGCGCATTCGTACCGGTTGAATCCCTTCCCTATACGTTAAAAAATGGACAAGTCACCTTTTTACTAAACCATTGAACTACCACCACTTAATTTTCTAATGAAAATTTGAAGTGGGAGATTCCTTCGTAGAGGGTTCCAACGAACTCTAATTTAGCCCGCCGGAAAGAACAGGCTTTGAAAAGCGCTTTGCTTGTGGAAGGAGTCTTCTGGCTTTGCTCTGATAAAAATCTTTGACATAAAAGGTTTTCCGATTTTCTATAATTTTAGGCATCAAACCGCCTCTCCCAAAATAATCTGTATTGGGAGAGATTTTTTATGCTTTCAATCTGATAAACACCCACACATGTGTTTATATCAAAAAGGCATAATTGATGGACAAAGTCATAGTTATATAGTAATTGACAATGGCTTTTCAAGATTATGTTGATCGGGAGGGTTCAAAGTGGAAAGAGTCGATATTTTCAAAGATATCGCAGAGCGCACGGGTGGGGACATCTACCTGGGTGTTGTTGGGGCCGTGCGGACGGGGAAATCGACATTCATCAAAAAGTTTATGGAATTGGTCGTGCTCCCGAACATTCAAAATGATTCCGAACGAGCCCGGGCGCAAGATGAGCTACCGCAAAGCGGTGCCGGACGGCAAATCATGACGACCGAGCCAAAATTTGTCCCGAATAACGCTGTGGCGGTTAAGGTCGATGAAGGGCTGGAAGTCAACATCCGGCTCGTAGATTGCGTCGGTTATGCAGTGGCAGGGGCAAAAGGGTTCGAGGATGAAAACGGTCCAAGAATGGTCCATACACCATGGTATGATGAACCCATACCATTTCAAGAGGCGGCGGAAATCGGCACGCGCAAAGTCATTCAAGAACATTCGACATTGGGGGTTGTCGTGACGACCGATGGCTCAATTGGCGATATTGCTCGTCAAGATTACATTGAGGCCGAAGAACGGGTTGTCGAAGAATTAAAAGAAGTCGGCAAACCCTTTATCATGATCGTGAATTCCAGCCACCCGCACCATCCAGACACGCAAGCATTAAGAAAAGAACTGGCAGAAAAATACGATATACCGGTACTCGCTCAAAGCGTGGAAAATTTAACGGAACATGACATCAACAATATTCTACGTGAAGCTTTATACGAATTCCCTGTGCTCGAAGTCAACGTCAATCTGCCGAGCTGGGTCATGGTGCTGAACGAGGATCACTGGTTGCGCGCAAGTTATGAAGAAGCCGTTAAAAATACCGTCAAAGACATTAAACGGCTGCGCGATGTTGACCGCGTTGTCGGCCATTTCCGCGATTTTGATTTCATTGAAGAAGCGCATTTGGCGGGCATGGAAATGGGGCAAGGCATTGCGGAAATCGATTTGTATGCCCCAGATGATCTCTATGACCAAATCTTAAAAGAAGTCGTCGGCGTTGAAATCAGAGGAAAAGACCATCTCCTCCAACTCATGCAAGAATTTGCCTATGCCAAGAGAGAATATGACCAAGTCGCCGATGCTCTAAAGATGGTCAAACAAACCGGATACGGCATCGCAGCGCCGTCCATTAATGACATGAGCCTTGACGAACCGGAAATCATCCGTCAAGGATCGCGTTTCGGTGTCCGGTTGAAAGCGGTGGCGCCGTCTATTCACATGATCAAAGTGGATGTGCAATCGGAATTCGCCCCGATTATCGGCACTGAAAAACAGAGTGAAGAACTTGTCCGTTATCTCATGCAAGATTTTGAAGATGATCCACTATCGATTTGGAATTCTGATATTTTCGGGCGCTCCCTTAACTCCATCGTCAGGGAAGGCATATCAGCGAAATTAGCCTTAATGCCGGAAAACGCCCGCTATAAACTCAAAGAAACGCTCGAACGCATCATCAATGAAGGATCGGGCGGCCTCATTGCCATCATTTTATAGAAACGGGCTCTCGTTTCGGCGAGGGTCTTTTCTTTTTTACAGACATTAAATAGAAATAAATGGTAAAAAACCAATAAAAAAGCTGGAAAAACGAGAAAAAAGCATAAAACCATTAAAAAAACGTTGAAATATCGCGGAGCTTCATTTAATATATCGTTGAAACCAGCTTTTTGTCGAAAAGACAAAGCTGAATCCTTCAAAGGAGGTGAAGGCTTTGAATAAGACCGAATTAGTGAATGCCGTGGTTGAATCCACGCAATTGTCCAAAAAAGACGCTGCCAAAGCGGTTGATTCTGTATTCTCCGCTATTACAGAAGCCCTAAAAGAAGGCGGTAAAGTACAATTGGTCGGTTTCGGTAACTTTGAAGTTCGTGAACGTGCAGCACGCAAGGGTCGTAACCCGCAAACCGGGGAAGAAATCGATATTCCTGCGAGCAAAGTGCCGGCTTTCAAACCAGGTAAGGCCCTTAAGGATGCTGTCAACTAAACCATACATAGGGCGCAAAAGAGCTGCCATTTTCGGCGGCTCTTTTTTTTGCATGGGAAAGCTTTTTAGGCCTGCATAAGGGTAACTAAGATAATGCTATTGCCCATAGGTCTTACGAGTGCCAAGCTGTCCCCATTGACATAACCAAGGATTGTGCAAGTGACACAATGGACAAATCCGATGAAGCGGTTCGATTATCTGCATTTATAGCTTTCTTATTTGTCGTTTTAAGCAAAAAGCTCGACAATATCTGAAGGGTATACGAAAAATAATGAGAATAAGGTTGATCTCCCACCCAACAATATTTGCTCTCGAACCAAAAAAGTTTATGGCGGTGGCTTTACCTAAACTTTGGATCCTCGAATGGCGCGTATAATACCATGCGGATGGGTCGAAAATTTTTGCTAACGTGTGACGGGTGTGTTATCATTTTAATGATACATATGGACTTTCGCTTGAGGAGGACAAGTCGTGTCTGTCGATAAAGAAAAAGTCGAACGGGCGGTTCGGATGATCATTGAAGCGATCGGCGAAGACCCGAATAGGGAAGGACTATTGGAAACGCCGAAACGCGTCGCCCGTATGTACGAGGAAATTTTCCAAGGCTTGGACCAAGACCCGAGGGATTATTTCGCAACCATATTTGGTGAAGATCACGAGGAACTTGTTCTAGTTAAAGATATTCCGTTTTATTCGATGTGCGAACACCATCTCGTACCGTTCTACGGCACGGCTCATGTGGGCTATATCCCACGCGGTGGCCGGGTGACAGGACTGAGTAAATTAGCTCGCGCCGTCGAAGCGGTGGCCAAGCGGCCGCAACTTCAAGAAAGAATTACCTCGACGATTGCCGATGCTATCGTCGAAACACTCGACCCACACGGCGTGATCGTCGTCATCGAGGCTGAGCATATGTGTATGACGATGCGAGGCGTTAAGAAACCAGGAGCAAAAACCGTTACCTCTGCCGTCAGGGGCATTTTTGCCAAAGATGCCTCGGCACGTGCAGAAGCATTGTCTTTAATCAAGGGTTGACGTCTAATTTTCGGAGGGAAATATGAAAGAAGAGGCATTAAGCGAGTTTATCGTCATAAAGGCGTTGGAAAACGGGGTCAATGTCATCGGTTTAACAAGAGGAGCAGATACACGCTTTCATCATTCAGAAAAGCTCGATAAAGGTGAGGTTATGGTCGCCCAGTTCACGGAACATACATCTGCGATCAAAATCAGGGGTAAAGCCATTATACAAACGCGGCATGGTGAATTAACATCCGGGGAATAATAACTGGTAAAGCTCATATTGATTTACTTTAAGTGGATTTTTATGGAACATCTTTGCTTTTACGGGGGGCGCGTGATGACGTTAGATGGACGGATAAATCAAATCAAAAGACAGATCAATGAGCGGACGCAGCACCCCTTTCTTGATCGATTTATAGAAAAACCGGACATTGATGAGGACAAGATTAGAATCCTAGCCTTGATGTTTGAAGAAAACGGCGAATATGGTGATGCGCTTCAGTGCATCACAGCGGTCATGCTCATGCAAATGGCATTGGATATGCATGACTTCGTTGATAATGCCGACTTCAGCCAACCGTTGCGACAAAGACAATTGAGCGTCTTAGCAGGCGATTACTATAGTTCGCAATATTATTGCTTATTATCCGAAGCTGGGGCTTTTTCCATGATTCGTTCGTTGGCAAGAGGCATCCGTCTTTTAAACGAAGAGAAGGTCCGCCTCGTTCAAGGCACGTGGCAATGGCCGCAATTTATCCACTTGATCGAAAAAATTGAAGCCTCGCTCATCACAGCTCTGGCCGACTTTTTACATCTTTCTGATTGGGTGCCGTTTATTCAATCCTATTTTGCTTATAAACGCATTCTTAAAGAGAAAAATACCTGGCAATCCGGAAGACCTTCGTCTTTCCTTCGGCCGCTTTTTCATGCGGACATGGTGAAAAAAAGTGAATTTTTAGCTAGGTGTGACGAATTTCTTCTGGTATTAAAAGAACGGCTCGAGGCGCTTATGCGACAAGCCAGCGGGAATCATCACATTTTTCATGCTTTTGACCCGATTTGGAAAGCACAAGACGAGGTGGCGCCGAATTCTTTGGCGGGAGAAGGGTTTTAATGAACGAAGAAAAACGCGAGAAAGTGCACCACGTTTTCCAACAGATTTATAAAAAATATGATTTTATGAACTCATTAATTAGTTTTAACCAACATAAAGGCTGGCGGAAAAAAGCGCAACAACTCATGGATGTTGAAACCGGCCAAAAAGTCTTAGATGTGTGTTGCGGCACGGGTGATTGGACCATAGCGCTGAGCGAAGCAGTAGGGCCGACTGGACAGGCCGTCGGCTTGGATTTTAGTGAAAATATGCTTTCGGTCGCTCGACACAAACTGGAACAAAAAGGGCTAAAAAACTGGAAGTTGGATCACGCCGATGCCATGCACATGCCTTATGAGGATGGAACGTTTGACAGGGTGTCCATCGGTTTCGGTTTGCGCAATGTCCCGGACTATCTTCAAGTTTTAAAAGAAATTTACCGCGTGTTAAAGCCAGGTGGAACCTTGACCTGTCTGGAAACATCACAGCCATCCATTCCTGGTTATTCACAGCTTTTCTTTTTTTATTTTCGCTTTATCATGCCGGTGTTAGGAAAAATGTTTGCGGGGAGTTATAAAGAATATGTCTGGCTGTACGAATCCACGCGAACTTTTCCAAATAAACAAGCCCTTGCCGATTTATTTCGGGAAGCCGGTTTCCGAAACGTCCGCTATACGTCTTTAACCGGCGGCATTGCAGCCATCCATCAGGGAACGAAACTTTAAAGCGCTTTAAGAAAGTATGACTCAATGATAAAGGTGAAGGGCCCATGAGTTTAGGGACAATTTATAATGCATTAAAACCTGAATTGCAGAAGATTGAGGATCGGATTGAACAAGTGTTGAAAAGCGGGCAACCGATTGTCAACCAAGCTGCCTTTCAGCTTTTGAAAGCAGGGGGAAAACGGATCCGCCCCATATTCGTTCTTCTCGCATCCCGCTTTGGAGAAGGGCAAACTGAACGCGTTTTGGATGTGGCCGTCACTTTAGAACTGATTCATATGGCCTCACTGGTACATGATGATGTCATCGATGACGCTGAACTCCGGCGCGGCAAAAAAACAGTGAAAGCCGAGTGGAATAACCGGGTCGCCATGTATACCGGCGATTTTATTTTTGCGCGAGCCCTTGATTTAATCGGCGGTTGGTCCGATCAAAGGATTCATGGCATTCTCTCACATGCCATTCGCGAAATGACGATTGGGGAAATCGTGCAAATTCGTGATCAATATAACTGGCAACAAAGTCTTCGTCAATATTTACTAAGAATTAAGCGCAAAACCGCCCTTTTAATGGCCATCAGCTGTCAGCTGGGGGGGCTTGCGAGCGGTGCGAAACTTGAGACTGTGGAACTTCTTTACCGCTTTGGCTATTATATTGGAATGAGCTATCAAATCGTTGATGATATTTTAGATTTTACGGGAACCGAAAAACAACTCGGTAAACCTGCCGGAGGCGACTTGCGGCAAGGACATGTCACCCTTCCGGCGCTCTTTGCTTTAACGAATCCAGCCATTAACGCAGAGCTGAAACAAAAACTGGATGAAGCGCGAAAGACCGGCATCGGTTGGGATGAAGCGATCCGCATCATTAAAACATCACCAGCCATTGAACAAGCAAAAGATGTGAGCGATCGTTACTTGGAAAAAGCTTTTCGGGTGCTTGATCGCATGACTCCGGATGAACCAACCGCTTTTTTAAAAGAAATCGCCCGTTATATTGGAAAGCGAAAGTTCTAGTCTTTAAAAATCGAGTTTGTCACTTGGCCGCGGATTTGGTAGACTATAAGCGATAATGAGGGTTGCCCCTTTTTTATTTAGAAAAGAAAGGAACGATTGTTGATGGAGAGAACATTTTTAATGGTCAAACCGGATGGCGTACAGCGCAATCTGATCGGTGAAATCGTCAGCCGTTTTGAAAAGAAAGGCTTTAAGCTCGTTGGTGCTAAACTGATGCACATCTCTCAAGAGCTGGCTGAAAAACATTATGCGGAACACAAAGAACGTCCATTTTTCGGTGAACTCGTGAGCTTCATCACTTCTTCTCCGGTTTTTGCGATGGTCTGGGAAGGCGAGAACGTCATTGCTGCAGCGCGCGCAATGATGGGGAAAACGAATCCATTGGAAGCAGCGCCAGGGACGATTCGCGGTGATTATGGGGTACAAGTGAGCCAAAATATTATCCATGGTTCAGACTCCCCAGAGAGCGCGGCGCGTGAAATCCAGCTGTTCTTTAATGATGATGAATTGTTAAGTTACGAAAAAGCGGTGGATAAGTGGGTATAACCTACACTTACATAACATCAAATTACTGAGGCTGGCTTTTCGGCATCACATTCGGCATACTTTATTGCTGAATGATGATCTTGCCAAAAGCCACCTTTTTTATAAATAAAGAAGGGGAAAGACATGGCGGACGGGTATGAACGCTTTATCGCCGATATGAAGCAATTGACGGGGATCGATCTTTCGCTTTATAAAGAAGAGCAAATGAGAAGGCGGTTAACCGCATTAAAAAACAAGTACCGGGCGGCTGATTTCCATGAATATTTTACACTTCTCCAACGGGATGCCCGTTTATTGGATGAGTGTCTCGATCGGATGACGATCAATGTCAGCAGCTTTTTCCGAAACCGAAAGCGATGGACTTATTTGGAAGAACATATCCTTCCCAAACTTATAGAAAAGCGGAAAGGGAAACTAAAAATTTGGAGCGCCGCTTGTTCAACGGGCGAAGAACCATACACCTTGGCGATCATTCTGTCAAAATTTTTACCTCTCACTGACTTTACCATTTTGGCAACGGATATTGATGCAAAAGTCCTTGAGAAGGCTCAAACTGGTCTTTACGATGACCGGGCGTTTCAAGAATGCACAAAAGACGAGATCAAAACGCACTTTACACAAGAAGGAAAGCTTTATCGGATCACCCCTCGTCTGAAACAACCGATTCGCTTTAAAAAGCATAATTTATTAAGTGACCCTTATGAACGCGGTTTTGATTTAATCGTTTGTCGGAATGTTTTAATTTATTTTACCGATCAAGCCAAAGAAAAAATCTATGCTTCTTTTTCCGAATCGCTAAAGCCCGGTGGGTTTTTATTTGTCGGAAGCACAGAACAAATCTTTCATCCACATACATTTCATTTGCAATCTTCGGCGACCTTTTTTTACCAACGGATGAAGGAAGAGGTGGCATTAAAAAATTGATTTAACAGGAGGGATCCGGATGCGATTTTTGACGGCGGGTGAATCACACGGCCCGCAGCTAACAGCAATTTTAGAAGGTTGTCCGTCGGGATTGGAATTAACAGAAGACATGATCAACTGGGAATTGGAAAGGCGGCAAAAAGGTTACGGTCGCGGCCGGCGCATGAAAATTGAGAGTGACCGCGTGCAAATTTTAAGCGGTGTGCGCCACGGCCGGACGACAGGTGGTCCGATCACGCTAGTCATCGAAAATAAAGATTGGTCGCACTGGAC
>Ga0310828_1000732_pt1 | contig 27111 bp, 28 predicted proteins | sample WT_ome_3_FD_202242 | JGI IMG/M metagenome (GOLD analysis project Ga0310828, IMG submission 202242) | Sorghum-adapted microbial communities enriched on wild type (WT) sorghum from Joint BioEnergy Institute, Emeryville, California, United... ... | reverse complement strand
TTCCGGATTGTTCCTGCAGATCCGGCGGTACTCCGGTATATTTTGCCCAAAGGCTCCATTGCGGTCGACGGTATCAGCCTGACCGTCGTGGATGTTTCGGATACCTCCTTTTCGGTTTCGATTATACCCCACACGCTGGAGCAAACGGTGCTGGCCGAACGGCGGCCCGGCCAGCGGGTCAATCTGGAGACCGACATTATCGGCAAATACATGGAGCGGCTGCTCTGTTTCCGGCTGAATCCGGACGCCGGCGGCACTTCGCCCGGGAAAGGGGCGCTCACCGCGGAATTTTTGGCTGAGCACGGCTTTATGTAAGACAAAAAAGAGATAGGGGTGAGTGCGATGACAGCAGCTTATAACCATTTTCACCAGATAGAAGAAGCCATCTACGACCTTATGCTGGGAAAAGTCGTCATCGTCGTCGACGACGAGGACCGGGAGAACGAAGGGGATTTTATCGCCCTGGCGGAAAAGGCGACGCCCGAAGTGATCAATTTCATGATCCGGGAAGGCCGGGGTCTGGTTTGTGTACCGATTACCGAAGAACGTGCCCAGGAGCTGGACCTGCCTCCCATGGTGGCGAAAAATACCGATTACCACGGTACCGCTTTTACCATTTCCGTCGACTACTACGAAACCTCGACCGGCATTTCCGCCCATGAACGTGCCCGAACCGTCAAGGCTCTGATCGATCCCGCCACGAAGCCGCGGCACTTCCGCCGGCCCGGGCATATCTTCCCGCTGATCGCCAAAAAGGGCGGAGTTCTGCGCCGCGCGGGACATACGGAAGCCGCCGTCGATTTGGCCAGAATGTGCGGTTCGGCCCCGGCTGCCGTCATCTGCGAGGTGATCAAGGAGGACGGGACCATGGCGCGGGTGCCCGATCTGATGGAGATCGCCGCCCGTCACGGTCTGAAAATCGTCACCATCCGCGACCTCATTCATTACCGCAACGAGAAGGAAAAGCTGGTCAAACGCGAGGTTGAAGTGCGGATTCCGACCGATTACGGCGTTTTCAAGGCGGTCGCCTATACGAATGAGGTAGACAGCAAGGAGCACGTCGCCTTCGTGAAGGGGAAAATCGACAGCACGCAGCCGACGCTCGTCCGCGTCCATTCCGAATGTTTGACCGGGGATGTGTTCCATTCCCACAAATGCGACTGCGGACCGCAGCTGGAAGCGGCGCTCCGCCAGATTGAAGCGGCAGGATCCGGCGTCCTGCTGTATATGCGCCAGGAAGGACGCGGCATCGGCCTGATCAACAAATTGAAGGCCTATCAGCTGCAGGAGCAGGGATTGGATACGGTGGACGCGAATATTAAACTGGGCTTCGCCCCTGATCTGCGCGACTACGGGATCGGCGCGCAAATTCTCAAGGACCTCGGTGTCCGCAAAATGCGTCTGCTGACCAACAATCCCCGCAAAATCCGGGGGTTGGAAGGATACGGCCTGGAAGTGGTCGAGCGGGTTCCGCTGCAGATGCCGGAAAACGAGGACAACGCCAAATACCTCCGTACCAAAAAAGCCAAGCTCGGCCATCTGCTGCAGTTTCCGGAAACGGCCGATTCTGTTCAAAAATGAAATGAAATCAACGAACCCTGGATAGAAAGGACCGAATGTTACATGACCCGAGTTTACGAAGGATATCTGGTTTCCGAAGGACTGAAATATGCCATCGTGGCATCCCGCTTTAACGAATTCATCACCTCCAGGCTGCTGTCCGGAGCGCTGGATGCCCTGAAACGGCACGGCGCCAGGGAAGACGAGGTCGAAGTGGCCTGGGTGCCGGGAGCCTTCGAAATTCCGTTTGTCGCGCAAAAACTGGCGGAAAGCGGGAAATATGACGCTGTCATCACCCTGGGGGCGGTCATTCGCGGTTCCACGGCGCATTTCGACTATGTGTGCAACGAGGTCGCGAAGGGAGTGGCCTCCGTCGGATTGAAAACAGGAGTGCCGACCATTTTCGGAGTCCTGACTACGGATTCGATTGAACAGGCGGTGGAACGCGCCGGAACGAAAGCCGGGAATAAAGGCTGGGAAGCCGCTGTGACCGCGGTGGAGATGGCGAACCTTAACCGGCAGCTTTCCGGAAAATGATTTTGACGCAATACCTGCAGCTGGATTCCCTGCTGTTCAGGCTGGCCGCCTTCCTCGCGGCCATCGTCCTGCACGAGTTCGCCCACGCTGCGGCTGCGAGACTGCTGGGCGATCCGACCCCCAGGGACGCGGGGAGATTGACACTGCTGCCGTTTCCGCACATGGATACGCTGGGACTGGCCATGGTCCTGTTCGGCCCTTTCGGCTGGGGGAAGTCCGTTCCCCTGCAGGAAGAGCGTTTCCGGCAGCGCAAGGGAGCGGCGGTGGCCGTACATTTGGCGGGCCCTGCGGCCAATCTGGCGGCGGGAATCGTTCTGTGGTGGCTCTATTTCAACCTTCCGTATGCCGATCCCGTTTATGACGGGACCTCGCGGGTGATTCCCGCGGTCGCAAAGGGGCTGCTGCAGTACGGATTTATCGTAAATTTAATGTTGGCCATGATCCATCTGCTGCCGGTTTACCCTTTTGACGGCTGGCGGATCCTGCGCAGCCTGGCGCCCGGGCGCTGGCTCCCGGCGTGCGACAAGTACGAAAGGCCCGGGCTGGCCGTCGCTATCGCTCTGATGGTGACCCCGTTCGGGCAAAATCTGTTGCAGCAGGCCTATCAGATTCTGGTCCAGGGAATTATCCGTTTGTTCTAGGGGGAAGGTTGTTGAAGGTACTCTACAAGCTTGAGGTGTTTGAAGGGCCGCTCGATCTGCTGCTGCACTTGATCGACCGGGCGGAAGTGGATATTTACGATATTCCCATCAAGCAGATTACCGATCAGTACTTGGAATTCGTACAGGCCATGCAGGAACTGGAGCTGGAAGTGACCAGCGAATTTCTGGTAATGGCGGCGACGCTGCTGTCGATCAAGAGCCGGATGCTGCTGCCCAAGCCTCCGGTCTTGGATAATGAGTACGAGGACTATGAAGAAGAAGGCGACGATCCCCGGGCCGAACTGGTGCACAAACTGATTGAGTACCGTAAGTACAAGGGTATTTCCGCCGTGCTTCGGGAGTTGGAACAGGAACGGAGTCTGGTTTATACGCGGGAACCGGAAGATTTGACCCCTTTCCTGTCCAACATTCCGGCCAATCCGGTACGGGGGCTGGATATCCTCGACCTGGCCAAAGCTTTTCGGAAGGCGATCAAGAAAATGACCAGCCGAAATGCCGTGGCCAAAATCCGCCGTGACGAGATCTCCGTCAAGGATCGCATGCGTGAAGTCGTAGAACTGCTGGAGCAAAAAGGCGGGCGTCTGCTTTTCTCCAAGCTGTTCGATTACGAGATGTCCCGGGAGGAAATCGTGGTCACTTTTTTGGCCCTGCTGGAGCTGATGAAAGTCAGGCGAATTGTCTGCTACCAGCACGGGCTGTTCGAAGATATTGTGATTCAGGCAAGAGAGGATGGACCGGCGCATGGATTTTCGGCAGATGAAATCGATTATTGAAGGACTCTTGTTTGCGGCCGGGGACGAAGGGCTGACCCTGAAGCAGCTTACCGAAGTGCTCGATCAGCGGAGCGATCTGGTCCGCGAAGCGGTCAAGGATCTGCAGGCAGACCTGGAGCGGGCGGGCCGGGGGATTCGGCTGGTTGAAGTCGCCGGCGCTTATCAGCTGACGACGCTGCCTGCCCACGCCCCGTACTTTGAACGGCTGGCCTTTTCGCCTAGCCGTTCCTCGCTTTCCCAGGCGGCACTGGAGACCTTGTCGATCATTGCCTACCGGCAGCCGATTACCCGGGTGGAAATCGAAGAAATCCGCGGTGTCAAGTCGGACAGGGCTCTGCATACGCTGGTCAGCAAGGAGCTGATTGAAGAAGTGGGCCGGGCGGAAGCCGTAGGCCGGCCGATCCTTTATGGTACGACCAAATCGTTTCTCGAGTATTTCGGGTTGAGCAGCCTGGAGGATTTGCCCAGACCGACAGAATTTGAAAGCCTGGATGATCTGGAGGAGGAAACACAGATGCTGTTTGACAAACTGGGTGCCGAGCAGCTCACCATTGATGATGTCGGGGAAGGGGGCCTGCCGGCCTGGAAACCGGATGAAATCGCTGCCGACGGGGAAAATGAATGAAGGTGGACCCGATTAAGCCATACTAACTCCGTACGATTGAGAACTTCTTGCGGTTCTCCGGGTGCGGAGTTTTTTAACGTCCGCACATTTTTGACAGGATCCGGCAGAAGTTTTTCTTATCCAAGCAAAGAGGGTCGTCTTCATGATTGGATGGTGTCTGGCAATCGCCTTGCTGTTTTTGGCCGTTCTTCTGCTTCTCAGTCCGATCACCATCCGCATCGATTTCAAGCGGGCCCATAACGATGATCGGCTGATCTTTACCCTGCGGGCGCTGTACGGCCTGCTGAGGCACCAGATCGATATTCCGCAGATCCGGTATAAGGGACTGTTCGACGGCCTGAAGCTGAAAACCGAGCGGGTCGACCTGGACGAATCGGATCTTGCCGGGAAGAACGAATTGCATATCGATTTGGATACATTGCGAAATATCTACCACCGGGCCAAAGTTCTGCTGGCCCACACGAACGGTTTCAATCTTTGGTTCAAGCAGCTGCTGGGGTATATCCATTGCACGCGCATGAACTGGGTAACCCGGATCGGGATTGGCGAAGCTCCGGAAACGGCGATTGCATCAGGCTTCGTCTGGGGGATCAAATCGTCGCTCTTGACTTACGCCCTGAACCATATCAAGCTGGACAGCCGGCCGGAAATCTATGTCTATCCCCAGTATAACCGGGTCCAGTTTGCTACCGAGCTCTTGTGCATAGTGCGTTTGCGTCTGGGCAATGCTATGATTGCTGGACTGCTCTTGCTGGTTCGCATTATAAAGGTGAAAGGAGGAGTGAAAACATGGAAGAACATCCTATCCAAGGGCTGATGAAAACAGCAATGGAAAATATTAAAGAGATGGTCGATGTCAATACCATCGTGGGCGACCCTGTGGAAACCCCCGACGGCAGCGTGATTCTGCCGATCTCCAAGGTTGGTTTTGGCTTCGCGGCCGGAGGCAGCGAATTTACGTTAGAGAATGGCCAGGAAAGCAGGGATTCCCATCACGGAGCCAACGGAATGCACGGCGCATCCCCGTCGCTTCCTTTTGGCGGCGGAAGCGGAGGCGGGGTCTCCATCACTCCGATCGCTTTTCTGGTTGTCGGCAAAAACGGAGTGAAAGTGGTGCCCCTGGATAACCAGACGCACCTTTATGAGCGCCTGATCGAGTCGGCTCCGGCCGTGGTCGATAAAATTCAGGGAATGATCAGAGGCCGCAAGCAGGAAGAAGCCATGATGGGCGCTTCGGAAAATCCGAACTATATCATATAACCGTTTTTCCAAAGCACAGGAGATCCTTTCGGGGTCTCCTTTTTTCGATTGGACATATCCCGCGGGGATAAGCATATACTTGTACAAAATGTGCCGTGAAACCAGGAGGGTGCCAATGAGAAGGGTTTTTCGTTTGCCCAGATTGTTGCTGATGCTGTTATGTGTTGCTCCCGTTTTCTCCATACCTGTCCAGGCGGCGCCGCCTGCCTTCAGCACCCATGCGGAAGCCGCGGCTGTGATCGACGTTTCCTCGGGCCGGATCCTTTTCAGCCAGCAGGGTGACAAAACAATGCGGATTGCCAGTCTGACGAAGGTCATGACGGCCATTGTCGCCATTGAGCAGGGCAAGCTGTCCGATCGGGTTAAAATCAGTGCCCGGGCAGCCGGCAAGGAAGGATCTTCCCTTTATCTGAAGGCCGGGCAGGAGATGAGCCTGCAGGATCTTCTGTACGGGCTTATGCTTCGTTCCGGCAATGATGCGGCCACCGCCATTGCCGAGCACATTGGCGGATCTGTTGAAGGGTTTGCCTACCTGATGAACCAAAAAGCGCAAATGCTGGGGATGAGCCATTCCCATTTCATGAACCCGTCCGGCCTTGATGAGGAAGGACATTATTCCACCGCGAACGATATGGCCCGGCTCACCGCTTATGCGTTACATAACCCGGTCTTCCGCGAAATTGTCAAAACCAAAGTGAAAAAAGCCCCGAACCCGGAAGAATCGTGGGACTATGTCTGGTCGAACAAAAATAAGATGCTCTCGCTCTATGACGGCGCCGACGGCGTCAAAACAGGCTATACAAAACTGGCCGGCCGCTGCCTGATCTCCTCGGCCACACGGGGAGTCCAGCAGATCGCCGTCGTTACGCTGAATGACGGTGACGACTGGGCCGATCACGCACGCGCCCTTGATTTCGCGTTCCGCTATTATCCGCTCGTCAAGTTGTCGGAAAAGGGGGAACAGGCAAGTAATTCCGCGCTTGTAACCGGCGATTCGTTCAGCTATCCGCTGACGGAAGAAGAAAAGGGCAAGGTGACGAGAAAAGTGGAGACGGGGGATCCGCTTTCAATCAATTACCGGTTCGGGGAATTGGGCCGCCTCCGGTTTCAACTGGAAGGCCGGGAGATCGGCTCGGTGCCGCTCGTTGCCGGAGACACCGCAAAACTGAACCCGACGCACGCGCGCACCGGCCCGGAAGGGCCGGATCCGGGGCGTAACTACGCCGGCCGGGTATGGGCCTTGGTTCGTGCCTTGTTCTCCTTTGATGCCAGTTAACGGCTGCCCGTGCGGCTTGCGTTCGTTCAGTGAAACTATTCGGGAAAGGCGGGGCATGAGCAGTGGTTAATCTGATATGGTTGTTTTTCATCGTGGTCGGATTTGTCGTGGCAGCTTTCCAGGGGAATATCGATGCGGTTACCAAGGCCGTCTTCGACGGAGCCCAGACCGGTGTGACCATCTGCTTTGGCCTCATCAGCATCCTGGTCTTCTGGCTGGGAATCATGCGTATAGCCGAAGATGCGGGGCTTCTGCAAAAGATTGCTCGCCTGCTCCGTCCGGTCGTACGTTTCCTGTTTCCCGGCGTGCCGAAAGACCATCCGGCCATCGGCTATATTATGTCGAACATGTCGGCGAATATTTTGGGCTTGGGCAATGCCGCCACTCCGATGGGAATCAAGGCGATGCAGGAACTCCAGAAGCTGAATCCCGCCAAGGATACGGCCACCCCGGCAATGTGCACCCTTCTGGCCTTGAATACGTCGAGCATTACCCTGATCCCGACGACGCTGATTGCGATCCGCATGAACTTCAACTCCATCAATCCTGCGGAAATTGTGGGTACAACCCTGGCGGCGACGGTCATTTCCACCGGAGCGGCTATTCTCGTGGACCGGTGGTACCGCTCGCGAAATACGCCGATCCCCCCGGATCACGGGAAATCCCGGACCCCCCCAGCGAAAGGATGATTTGCCTTGTACTCGCTCATCTCTCTCATATCGGCTTGGGCTATTCCTGTAATCGTCGTTTTCATCCCGCTTTACGCGGCCTATCGGAAAATTCCGGTTTACGAATCCTTTACCGAAGGGGCCAAGGAAGGCTTTGAAACGGCAATCAAAATTATTCCGCATCTGGTGGGAATGATGGTGGCGATCAGCGTCTTCCGGGCCTCCGGGGCGATGGATTTTCTGCTGCAGTGGGTCCGTCCGCTGCTGGACAAAATCGGAGTCCCCGGAGAGGTGCTTCCGCTCGCCATCCTCCGCCCCATCAGCGGAGCCGGTTCATTGGCCTTCACGGCGGACCTGATCAAGCAATTCGGCCCCGATTCGATGATCGGACGGATCGCTTCCACCATCCAGGGAAGCACCGATACCACCCTGTATGTTTTGACCGTTTATTTCGGCGCCATCGGCATCCGCAAAGCCAGCTATGCGCTGAAGGTCGGCTTGATTTCCGATCTGGTCGGATTCATCTCCTCCATTGTCGTCTGTTACCTGGTCTTCTCCTGAAGGAACCCTCACCCCCTCTGCCGGCGGACATATACTGTATCAGCCCATAGTTCGAGGTGAGCTGAATGCAGTATTTCGGTATTGTGGTACATCACTCCGTCTGCCCCTCCATCAATGGAAAGGGCTATGATTTTTTCATCACCCGCAAAGGAATTGTCATTCCCGCCATGCTTCAAACCGATCCGAACTATATCCATATCTGCCTCGAAGGGGATTTCTCCCGTTCATCCGATCCGGATGCCGGGCAGCAGGAGCAGCTCTTTCTGCTCAATAAGCTGCGGCTCCGGCTTAGCCAGACGTTCGGCTTCGGGCAGGATGAATTGTTCCCCCACACCCGCGACTGCCCGGGGGAAGGATTTCCCTGGTCCAAACTTGTGATTTCCCTGAAGGATGGTTATCATTAGGTTGAGGTGAAGGCGCCAATGGAGAGGCTGCAAAAAGTGCTGGCCCAGGCGGGCCTTGGGTCCAGGCGAAAATGCGAGGAAATCATTCGGGCCGGAAGAGTGGAGGTCAACGGCCGGAAGGTGACCGAGCTGGGGGTGAAAGTAGATCCCCATGCGGATGCGATCACAGTCGACGGGCGGGAAATCCATTCGCAAAACAAGATCTATCTATTGCTTCACAAGCCCAAAGGGGTCATTACCAGCGTAAAAGATCCGCAAGGCCGGAAAGTGGTGACCGACTACATCAAAGGTGTCTCCCAGCGGGTTTACCCGGTAGGCCGGCTGGATTACGATACGGAGGGGCTTCTCCTTTTGACCAATGACGGGGAATTTGCCAACCTGATGACGCATCCGCGCCACCATATTCCGAAAACGTATCATGCCACCGTGCGTGGCATTCCCCACGGATCGATTCTGGACAAGCTCAAGGAAGGGATCGATCTGGAGGACGGCCGCACCGCGCCGGCGGAGGCGGAGTACTTGGATATTCATCCGGAGAAGAACGAGACGATTCTGTCGATTACCATTTACGAAGGGCGAAACCGCCAGGTCCGGCGGATGCTGGAGGCGGTCTCCTGCCCGGTCATCCGCTTGAAAAGGGTAAAGTTCGGCCCTTTGTCTCTTGCGGGCTTATCCCGGGGCAAGTTCCGGCATCTGACAGCCGAGGAGGTCCGGGAATTGCGTGAAAGCGCCCAACAAGTCACATAAAATTCATAAAGAACCCCCGGCGGCGGAGGGTTCTTTCGATATAATGTGAGGTAGAACGTGGAAGAAAAGCTCTTCTTGAGGAAGGGCTTTTCCGTTATGCTTGCATGACATCAAGTTTGAAGGTGGTAACGGATGGGAAGAAATAGAAAATGGATACAAACTGCCATTCTTCTGGCTATTGTGATCGTCGGAGCGGTTACTTTGGCAGGGGGCCTCTTCAAAGGCAACGAGCCTCCCAAAGTAGGAGCCAGGGCGCCGGATTTTTCCCTGTCCGGACTGGATGGAAAGACGCACCGCCTCTCCGATTTTCGCGGAAAGCTGGTCATTCTCAATTTCTGGGGAACGTTCTGTCCGCCGTGCAAAGCGGAGATGCCCGACCTGGAAGCGGCCTACAGGAAGTGGCAGGGCGACGATGTCGTCATCCTGGGCGTAAATTTGAACGAAAGCCATGTGACGGTAAGCAGCTTTGTCGACCAGCTCGGGATTACTTTCCCGATCCTGCTGGACAGCCAGGATGAAATCCGCAAGAAATATGGTGTCATGAATTTTCCGACGACCTTTTTTATCGGCAGGGACGGGGTGATCGCGGTTAAACAGGAAGGGCAGATGGAACCGGGGTTTATTGAACAGAACATCAAGAATCTGCTGGGAAAGGGGCAGCCATGAGGATAGAAAATACCAAATGTGAATGCGGGCATCAGAACTATGCCGGCACCGTGCTGTGTGAATCGTGCGGCAAGCCGCTGTATGACGATCATGGCAGCGAACCCCTGGAGATGCGCTACGACGGCGTGGCGCGGCGTTCCCAGCGAGGCAACCCGACCTGGCTGGACCGGATCTGGAATTTTTTCTCGTCCGTCAAGATCGCAATTTACCTGATCCTGATTACGCTGGCCGCTTCTGTACTGGGCACGGTTTATCCGCAGGAGAATACGTTTATCAATCTGGATCCAAGCACCTATTACAAGCAAACCTACGGTACGACCGGTGAAATTTATTACCTGCTCGGTCTGTCGCACACGTTTGATTCGTGGTGGTACCGGCTCCTGCTGTTCATGATCGGGACGTCGCTTGTCATTTGCAGTCTGGACCGGGTGCTTCCCCTGTATCGTGCACTGAACAAACAGCAGATCCGCAAACATCCGGGGTTTCTCAGCCGGCAGAAAGTCACGCTTACCTGCGACATTGCCGAACCCGGGGACCAGACAAGCCAGGAGCAATGGGTACAGACGATGGCTTCCGTCCTGCGTAAACGGCATTATCGCGTACATACGGATGGAACGGCTCTGATGGCGGAAAAATACCGGTTCAGCCGCTGGGGACCTTACATTAATCATATCGGGCTGATCATTTTTCTTCTTGCCGCCCTGGCCCGCAGCATCCCCGGATGGCATATGGATCAATATATGGGCTTTATCGAGGGACAGACGCTGAAAATTCCGAATACGCCCTATTATCTGAAAAATGAGAAGTTTACCGTTGATTTTTACAAGCCGGAGGAAATGTCGGACAAGTTCAGGCAAAGGGATCTGATCGTTCCCAAGATGTATGAAACCCAGGCGGTGCTTTACCAGTGCACATCCCGATGCGGCACGGCGGATCCGGTCCTGAAGGAGGTGGCCCGTCATCCGATCCGGGTGAACGATCCGCTGAACTATCACGGGTTTATGGCTTACCAATTTGATTACAAGGAAACGCCCCGGCTGATTTCGGTTACGCCCTCGCTGCGCAACAAGCAGACGGGGGAGGTATACGGATCGATCGAGCTGGATATGAACAACCCGCAGAAAAGCTATCAGGCCGGTCCTTATCGTCTGGAACTGAAAAGCTACTTTCCCGATTTCGGCCTGGATGAACACGGGCAGCCGATGACGAAATCCAACGAGCCGAAGGCTCCCGCTTTTATCTTCACCATCACGGGACCCGGGATGGAAAAAGGACAGCCATACCTGTATTTCCCGCGCATGATCGACAAGGATACGTACCGGCAGGACGACGTCAACGGTGCGGTCGGCCAGCTTCTGGATCTGTCGGTCGGATCCATGGAGGGCGTGAAAATCGCCCAATACACCTCCTATCTGAACATTCGCGTCGACAAGGCCTTGCCTTATATCTGGTTTGGCGCCGCCGTGTCCATGATCGGTCTCGTGATGGGCTTTTACTGGCAGCACCGGCGCGTCTGGCTGCGCGTGGACGACGGAAAACTGCTGCTCGGCGCCCATACGAACAAAAACTGGTTCGGCCTGCGCAAAGAAGTGGCCGCGGCTCTGGGTAAAGCCGGCATTGAAGCGGATCCCAAAACACTGGAAACAGGGAGGAAAACCTTGTGAGCTTTGAATCGTTCAGCAGCGCATCCCTGCTGGCCGCCTTTATCGTGTATAACCTGGCCTTTCTTGTCTTCGTACTTTCGATTCTCGGCAAACGGTGGAGCCGGCGGGACCCGTCGGCGCACACCAGGCGGTGGGGCTGGTTCGCATTTCTCCTGGCCGCGGCGGGGTTTGTTTGCCATCTGCTGTTTTTCTTTACCCGCTGGTACGGATCCGGGCATATTCCTACCAGCAACATGTATGAATTTATGACTTTTTTGGCCATGATGATCATGTTTGCCTTCATTATCGTCTATTTGATCTACCGCATTCCGGTGATCGGAGTGTTCGCGCTTCCGGTCGCGGTCATTATTATCGCCTACGCTTCGGTGTTTCCCAGTGAAGCGCAGCCGCTGATTCCGGCCCTGCAGAGCTACTGGCTGAAAATTCACGTGACCACCGCAGCCGCCGGGGAGGCGTTCTTCGCCGTGGGATTCGCCGGAGGACTTATGCATCTCCTGCGGACAGTGGAGTATAAAAGCGACTCCAGGAAAGCGAAGAGGGAACAACAAGGGGTGGAGTTTACGCTGTTTGTGATCGTCATGATCATTGCCTTCGTCGCTTCGACGTTCCTTTTTCACGCGTCCGGCTACGAGGCCCGCTTTTCTACCCAAATTACCCAGACCGACAAAGCGGGAAACGAGCAAACCGTTGACCAGACCACCGATTACGTCCTGCCTCCCATCGTCAAGCCGCATGGGAGCACAATCGTTTCCATGAAACCGTTCCTGGGCATCGACAAGCCCCTGTTCGAGGCACCCGCCTGGATGAACGGAGTAAATGCCGGAAGGAAACTGAATACCGTGATCTGGTCCGTCATCCTGGGTCTGGTTTTGTACGCGGTCCTTCGCCTGGTCGCGCGCAGGCGGCTGGGAGAAGCCATCCAGCCGATTTTAAACGGAATGGACCCGGAGGATCTGGACGAAATCAGCTACCGGGCCATTGCCATCGGCTACCCGGTATTTACCCTCGGGGCCTTGATCTTCGCCATGATCTGGGCTTCGGAAGCGTGGGGCCGGTTCTGGGGCTGGGATCCCAAAGAGGTATGGGCCCTGATCACGTGGCTGTTTTATGCCGCTTATCTGCATTTGCGGCTGTCTCGCGGCTGGCAGGGCAAACCTTCCTCCTGGATGTCCGTCATCGGGTTCCTGGTAGTCATGTTTACATTGATCGGAGTCAACCTGGTCATTGCCGGCCTGCATTCGTATGCAGGAGTCTGAAACCCGGGCCCGAATGAAAATGGTAAGGATTCCTTGATAAGGAGTGAATTCGGATGGAGAAACAAACAATGATTCTTGTTGTTGACGATGAAGAAAGAATCCGTAGGCTGCTGCGGATGTATCTGGAAAAGGAAGGGTATCTTATTGAAGAGGCCCAGGACGGCGAAGAGGCGCTGCAAAAGGCCGGGCAGCGCGATTACGACCTCATCCTTCTCGACCTTATGCTCCCCGGTATGGACGGGATCGAAGTCTGCAGCAGGCTCCGCCAGTTCAAATCAACGCCGGTGATCATGCTGACGGCAAAAGGGGAAGAAAGCAACCGTGTGCAGGGCTTTGAAGCGGGTGCGGACGACTATGTTGTCAAGCCGTTCAGCCCCCGGGAAGTGATCTACCGGGTGAAGGCCATTCTTCGGCGATCCTCGGCTACCGCGTATTTGTCCAGGGAGGTCGCGTCCAGCAACAACATTGTTTTTCCCCATCTGGTGATTGAACACGATGCGCACCGGGTGACGGCGGAAGGGAAGGAAGTGGCACTAACCCCGAAGGAGTACGAACTTCTGCATTATCTGGCGGTATCGCCGGACAAGGTGTTTTCCCGGGAGGATTTATTGAAGGATGTCTGGAACTATGAATTTTTTGGAGATCTGCGCACCGTGGACACTCATGTCAAACGGCTGAGGGAGAAGCTTAACCGGGTTTCTCCGGAAGCTGCGGCCATGATTACGACGGTCTGGGGCGTAGGCTACAAGCTTGAGGTGCCCAAATAAGTGCTGCTCTTCTGGAAAAGTGTAGTCGGCAAGCTTTGGCTGACGATTATTGGGCTTGTTGTCGTTGTCCTGCTCATTCTGAGTCTTTTTTTGGGCCAGTTTATCGATTCGATCTTCGCCAATTCCAAAGACCAGCGTTTGTACCTGGAACGGATGGCCGACAAGGTGGCCAGCGAAATCACGCTTCACCGGCAGGATGAAGCGGCTTATATCCAAACGGTCAACGAATTGATCAGCTCCCAGGATGCGGGAATGATTCTGCTCAAGCCGGATCTTGGGGAAATCGCCGGCACCCCGGTGCTGAAGGGAGCGGAACAGATCAAAGCGTCCCGAATTTTCACGGCGGAAGAACTAAATGAGGTTTTTTCCGGAAAAACGGTGAACGAAACGTTTACGGCCGCTGCGGCGGGCTTTCATAACGGAGATTTTCTGGCCATCGCCGTACCGCTTGCCCCCAATGCGCAAGGAAAAATTTCCGGGGCGGTGGTACTGTACCAGTCGGTGCAAACCCTGGAATACACCCAGTGGTACGTCAAAAGGCTGTTCTTCTATGTGGCGGTCATTGGTTTTCTCATGACGACTTTCTTTGCGTTCTTTCTCTCCACCCGGATTACTCGCCCGCTTCGCCAGCTGCAAAAGGCGGCCGATTTGATTACGGTGGGGGAATTCGGAACCAGGGTTCCTGTCGTGTCCAATGATGAAATCGGGGAGCTGGCCAAAACCTTCAATCATATGGCGCAGCAGCTGCAGGAAACGATCAAGGATCTTCACCATGAAAAAGAACACTTGTCCAGTGTACTGCGCAGCATGAACGACGCCGTCGTAACCTGCAACGCGGAAGGCAGCGTAATTCTCACCAATCCGCAAGGGGCGAAGATTATTGAGGATTGGAACCGCATCGGCTGGAACGAGAACGAGACGGGAGAACGCCGGGTGAATACACCGTCCCGTTTGCCGGAGCCGCTTCAGCCTCTTTTCCGTTCGGTCGTCGAGGGAGCGCGCGAGACCACTTCCAAGCTGCATGTCATGAACGGGGTTTGGTCAGTGGTCATGACTCCGCTTTATTCCCGCGAGCTGGTCCGAGGCGCTGTAGCCGTTCTGCGCGACGTGACCGAAGAATACCGGCTGGACAAGATGCGAAGCGATTTTGTCGCGAACGTTTCGCACGAGCTGCGTACCCCGCTCTCCATGCTGCAGGGTTACAGCGAGGCGCTGCTGGACGACATTGCCGGCACCCCCGAGGAACGTCGTGAACTGGCGCAGGTAATCTACGACGAATCGCTGCGCATGGGCAGACTTGTCAAGGATTTGCTGGATCTGGCGCGGATGGAAGCGGGGCATATGCAGTTGAATCTGCGCGAGATCCACGTTCAAAATCTGATCAATCGGGTATACCGCAAATTCAGCGCTTTGGCCAGGGAACGGGAAATTGAGTTATCCAGCCGGCTTCCGGATCGAAAATTGATGATACAGGGGGACGAGGACCGTCTGGAGCAGGTGCTCACCAATTTGCTCGATAATGCCCTTCGTCATACACCGGGCGGCCGCATGGTCGAAATTCGCGCGGAATTGTGCCATTTGAAGGAGGCGGAGGCGGTTAAATTCGAGATCGCCGATCAGGGGCCCGGGATTCCTCCGGAAGATCTGCCCTATATCTTCGAACGGTTTTATAAAGCCGACAAGGCACGGACACGGGGAAATTCGGGGGGGACCGGGCTTGGACTGGCAATCGTCAAGAATATTGTCGAAGCCCATCAAGGAGAGGTATCGGTTAGAAGCGACCTTGGAAAAGGAACGACATTTTCCGTCATCATTCCTTTGCGTCACAAGGCATAAAAAAAGCCCGCTCCCGAGTGATCGGGAAACGGGCTTTTTTTGTTGAAAAAACAGGATAAATCTTGTTGTTCGTGAAACAGGCTGCGGTTTTCCGGTTGTTACCACGTGCTAATAGGACAAAGCTTCCACGAGATGGCCGAACACTTACAGGGAAATCTCCTGCACATGCTTGATTTCCGGGAGCTGTTCAAGCTGGTTCAGCACGTCGCGGGAAGCGGGCTTGTCCGTCGTCAGGACCATGATGGCCGATCCGCCGACCACTTTCCGCCCCACCTGCATGGTAGCGATGTTGACGTCGTTGTTGCCGAGCAGCGTGCCTACGCGTCCGATAATCCCCGGTTTGTCATTGTGCGAGACCAGAAGCAGATTGCCTTGCGGAGTAACGTCGACGGGGTATTGATCAATTTGCACAATCCGTTCCCCGTAGCCTGCCAGCAGGGTGCCTCCGATAATCCGCTCGTTTTCTTTCGTTTTGACGGTAACGGTAATCAGATTGGTAAAGCTCTTCACTTCGGACGAGTTTTGAACGACGATGTTGATCCCCCGTGTTTTTGCCAGATGCATGGCGTTAACGATATTGACAGCCTCCAGCTGATGACCGAGTATCCCCTTGACCACGTATCGGGTCAGCGGAGAAGTATCGACTTCGCTCAGTTCGCCGGAATAACCGACGACAATTTCGCGGATGGCGCCTTCCGTTGCTTGCCCGATAAACCGGCCGAGATTTTCCCCGAGGTGGAAATACGGCTGCAGCTTGCTCCGCACATTCGGGGGCACCGGCGGCATATTGACTGCGTTTTTGAACGGTTCATCGCGCAGGATATGCAGCACTTCCTCGGAAACGTCGATCGCCACGTTCTCCTGTGCTTCGACGGTCGAAGCTCCGAGATGGGGGGTTACAATTATTTTCGGGTTGTTCAGGAAAGGATGATCTGCCCGGGGCGGCTCTTCTTCAAATACGTCAAAAGCGGCTCCGGCAACAATTCCCTCGTCTATGGCTTCTACAAGCGCCTGCTCGTCGATAATTCCGCCGCGGGCGCAGTTGATAATGCGAACGCCTTTCTTCATCAACTGGAATTGCGGCCTGGAAATCATGTGGCGGGTTTCCTTAGTTAGCGGCGTATGAACGGTTATGAAGTCGGCCTTCGAGGCAATTTCATTCACCGTGGCCAGCGCGACTCCAAGCTTCTCGGCGCGCTCCTCCGACAAGAACGGATCGTATCCCATCACTTCCATGCCGAACGCTTTGGCCCGCTTGGCCACCTCGCTGCCGATCCGGCCCATGCCGACAATTCCCAGGACCTTGTTGCGCAGTTCGACCCCGACGAAGGACTTGCGGTCCCACTCACCGCTCACCGTTTTCTTATAGGCCTGGGGGATTTGCCGGGCGACCGACATGATCATGGCGAAAGTATGCTCGCAGGTAGCGATAGTATTGCCGTCGGGGGCGTTGATGACGACGATCCCCCGCTGCGTGGCGGCTTCCAGATCGATATTGTCCACACCGACGCCTGCCCGTCCGATCACCTTCAGCCTTGTGGCGGCTTCCATGATTCGTCCGGTAACTTTCGTCTGGCTGCGCACGAGCAGAGCGTCGTATTCCCCGATGACGGAGATGAGCTCGTCCTCGGAAAGTCCGGTTTTTTTGTCTACGGACACATCCGCGGCATCATACAGTTGCTGGATCCCCAAGTCGCTGATCGGATCCGATACGAGTACCCTAAACATTGTCATACCTCCTGAAGGTTATGGTAAAAAATAAAAACTCTCTGTCCTCATACGGGCTTTCGTATGATAGGGACGAGAGTTTAATTCGCGGTGCCACCCTAATTCGCCGCATATCCAGCGGCCTTAGCGGTCGTGATCGACCCGGAAGATAACGGCTTGCCTAACCGTCTGTACCTACTGAATTTCAGTACAGCGACTCCGGAATGCTCCGCATAACGTACGCCGCCGATTCTCACCTTCCACCGGCTCTCTGCAGGCTTCGTTCATGCTTGGTTCCATCATGGTCGTTCAACTGATGACCATAATGTATCATTTTCACGCGATCCCTGTCAATACGTGTTTGCCGGAGAAGGACAGGAATCGACAGGAAACCTGCCGGGAAGGAATCGGCAACCTGGCAGGGCACTTGAACAATGCCCGGTTTTTCGATATTCTTCAAGGAAAACAGGGATGTTCCGACTGAATCTGACAAAGGGGATGGAAGAATTGGGCCGGGAGAAAAACATTGAACCGGAAGACTTTTTGCAGCGTATGGATTCCGGGGAATTGCACGATTCGCTGGTGCTGGACGTGCGCGAGCCCGATGAATGGGAATATTATCATTTGGAAGGGACGCTTCTGTTCCCGATGAACACCATTCCCGGAAGGCTCGGCGAAATTCCCCGAGACCGGGACGTCTATGTGGTGTGCGCCCACGGGATACGCAGTGAAATGGTGTGCAGATTTTTGCGCGGCAACGGTTTTGCCCAAGTAATCAATGTTCATGGGGGAATGGCTGCGTTGGCGCGGCTGCGGGGATTTGCCTATGATTGACGGCTGCGTTCCGATACGGAAGCTTTGCGGTGCCGCGTGTTCCCGGATTTGCCGAAAGGAAGGGTCATGAAAAAATTTAATCCCCGAAACCCGAGATTCCGAAAACTTGATCTGCGCGATCTTGACGAAAGAAGCATACTGCTCAACCTGGCCATCACCCAAATGCTTACGGCGGGAATCGGCGTCCTTCTGATCGCTCTTCAAAAAAATAATTCCTTCGTCCATTTGTTCAACCTGAACGCCGGCCCGATGATTCTCGCATGGGGAGCCGGTTACGCGCTTGTCGTGCTTGCCGCCGATTTTCTGGTTTCCAAGTGGGTTCCCGAAGAAGTCGGAGACGACGGGGGCGTAAACGACATGATTTTCGGCAGCAGGCCGTTGTGGCAAATTTTGATTCTCGCCCTTGCCGTATCGGCATGCGAGGAACTGTTGTTCCGGGGCGCGATTCAGCATGCGTGGGGCCCTTATTGGACAAGTATTCTGTTTGCAGCCATCCATGTCAGATATTTGCGGCACTGGCTGATGACCGGACTTGTCTTCGGCATCAGCTACGGAATCGGATGGATTTATCTGCAGACGGGAACTTTATGGACACCGATCATTGCCCATTTTATCATCGATTTTGTCATGGGCTGCATGATTCGCTATCGGAGGGATTCATAATGCCGGCTGAAAATCATAGGGAGGAACAGCTTTTACGGGAGGCTGGCGATCGGGATGACGATCCCCGGCGTCTTCCGCCAAGAAGGGTCATTCATTCCCGGGAAAAAGGAACAGGTGCGGAATGGTTTTACCGAACGCTCGTCCTGCTCTTTATTCTTCTTTTAGTTGGACTTTTTCTATGGGGGGATCATTATTTGTCGCAGATGGAAAACCCTGTTACAGGAACTTGAATGGTCTGTTTTGTCTGCGCAGTCAGACCTGGGCAGGTGTACCGGCGGGAAGCGCCATATAGAGGGAGTATAAAGGTATAACGAATATTTATACAGCGGGAAGGCAAAAGCGCGGGCTTGTGCCTTTTTTTTTGAAAAAGGTCCTTGATCCCCGAAAATCAGGCTTTTCCCGTTTTTTCACAGCAAATAAAACTGTTGCTGCACCCTGGGGTTGCTGTTATAATTATCCTAAATATTATATTTTTTTCTCATTTGGTATGAAGGAATGACAGCCGGAAAGGGGAAAAGCACATGTCGAATCTTCCCAAAGTCAACGAGCTGGGTTTTTTCGAAATACGATTGGAATCCATTGGAGGGCTGGGAGCCAACCTGGCCGGAAAAATGCTGGCGGAAGCCGGAGTTGTGGGTGCCGGATTTAACGGAGTCAGTTTTTCTTCCTACGGATCCGAGAAGAAAGGTTCGCCTGTGAAAGCGCATATCCGCTTTTGCGATACGAATACCAACATACGCGATACGTCGCCGGTGGAACGTCCGCACGTTGTCGGAATTTTTCACGAAGCGTTGTCCAAGACGGTCAATGTCGTAAGCGGAATTTATGAGGATAGTCTCGTTTTGGTCAATTCCACCAAGTCTCCCGAAGCGCTGAAGGAAAAATTGAAGATGACCGGCGGAACGATCGCTGTGGTAGATGCCATTGGAATCGCCCTGGAAGAGAACAACCGCGTCAATATGGCGATGCTTGGCGCTTTGTTCCGTTTGTGCGATTTTCTGGATCCGCAAATTATGAGGGATATTATCCGCAAATCTTTGGAGAAGAAATATCCCCAGGCTGTCGATCCGGCTTTGCGGACATTCGAAAGGGGATACCGGGAAGTCCGGTTCCAGACCTTCGAGCTTCCCGAAGGCGTGCAGATGCCGGCGTTCGTTCGGCACGACACCCCGGTTCTCGGCTATGCAACCCAGCCGATCGGCGGAACGATTACGAATCCCGGCAACAGCATTCTGAAGGATTTGAGCATTTCCCGTGCCGGTATGCTGCCGCATTTCCACGAAGATCAATGCATTCACTGCGCCAATTGCGATAATGTGTGCCCGGATTTCTGCTTTGTATGGGAAGAGCAGCCGGACAAGCGCGGCCGTCCCCAGATGTTTCTTCAGGGAATCGATTACCAGTACTGCAAAGGTTGTCTCAAATGCGTGACGGCGTGTCCGACCGAAGCGTTGACCGGGGAACGCGAAACCGATGGATACGGTGAGGCGCAAAGGGTGGCGCATCGTTTCGATTTGGCTTCCAACGCTTAAATTTTAATTGGGAAGAAAGGTGGGGGACCAATGGCGATTGAGATCAAAAGAGAAATCGGACTCGGCAAGGTTGAGCAGCGCATGGTTTATGAGTCCGGGAACGAGATGGCGGCCTACGCCGCTCACCAGATTAACTACCATATCATGGGATATTTCCCGATATCGCCTTCTACGGAGGTAGCCCAGTTTCTCGATTTGATGAAAACAAGCGGGCAGCACGATATCGTGTTGATCCCGGCTGACGGCGAACACGGCTCGGCCGGTGTATGCTACGGTGCTTCCACCGCAGGGGGGCGGGTTTTCAACGCAACCAGCGCGAACGGCTACCTTTACATGCTTGAGCAGATGCCTGTTCAGTCAGGCACGCGGTTCCCAATGGTATTGAACCTCGTATGCCGTTCGGTATCCGGGCCTCTGGATATTCACGGGGACCATTCCGACCTGTACTATGCCCTGAACACCGGCTGGCCGATTCTGATGTGCCGTGATCCCCAGGCTGTCTATGACATGAATATCATGGCCATCAAGCTTGCCGAAGATCCGGAAGTCCGTCTGCCTGTACTTGTCGCTTCCGACGGATATTTCACATCCCACCAGAAACGCAGGGTACAAACCTTCGCCCACCGCGCGGATGTGCTAAAGTTTATCGGCGAAAAGCCGCCTGAGGGCTTTCCCGACGTTCTGGACCGAAACAATCCGGTTACCGTCGGTCCGTATATGAACGAACCGGACTATATCAACAACTGTTACCAGCAGTCCCAGGCCATGTACAAGGCGGGGGAAGTTTACGACCGCATCCGCAAGGAATATTACGAATTGACCGGAAGGGACTATCCGATTCTTGATTTGTACCGGATGGAAGATGCCGAAGTAGCCGTATTCCTGATGAACTCCTCTTCGGAAATTATCAAGGACGTGGTCGACCAGCTGCGGGCCAAGGGGATTAAGGCCGGCTCCATTGCGCCGAATATGATCCGGCCTTTCCCGCAAAAGCAAATTGCCGAAGCGCTCAAAAATGTCAAGGCCATTACGGTCGGCGACCGCGCCGATTCTTACGGAGCCTACGGCGGCAATATGACGAATGAAATCAAGGCGGCCCTGTTTACCTACGGAAACCATAAAACCATGGTGATCAGCCGCATCTACGGGCTTGGCGGCAAAGACTTCTACGCCGAAGACGGACACGCTTTGTTCCAGTTCGCGATCGATGCCGCCGAGAAGGGCTTTGTCGAAGTACCCTTCGATTATCACGGCCATACTCCGGGGGATCCGGCCAAGGCGCCGAAGCGGGTGCTTAATCCGATGAAGTTCGAGGACCTGAAGACCGGCTTGATTACCGTGACGCCGGACGAGAAGACAGGCAAACTGAACGTCAAGATGCCGCCGCTGAGAGCTCTGACCCGCAAGCCGAAGCGGATCGCTCCGGGTCACGGTGCTTGCCCGGGCTGCGGCATTTTCTCCGGACTTGAACTGTTCTTCAAAGGAATCGAGGGGGATATCGTTACGCTGTTCCATACCGGATGCGCAATGGTTGTTACCACCGGTTATCCGTATTCCGCGCATAAAGCTACGTATATCCACAACCTGTTCCAGAACGGCGCGGCTACTCTTTCCGGGGTGGTAGAGATGTTCTGGGAGCGCAAACGCCGGGGTGAACTTGACCATCTGAATTTGCCGGACGATTTCACCTTCGTAATGATTACTGGAGACGGCGGAATGGATATCGGCATGGGGCCGGCCATCGGTGCCGCACTGCGCAATCACAAGATGATTATTCTCGAGTACGATAATGAAGGCTATATGAATACAGGGGCACAGCTTTCCTACTCGACTCCGCTGGGTCACCGCACATCGACATCCAATGTCGGCAAACACCAGGGAGGAAAACTGTTCCATCATAAGGATACGGCGCAAATTATGGCGGCGACCAATATTCCTTATGTCTTCACCGGGTCAGAGGCTTTCCCGCAAGATCTGGTCAAGAAAGCAGCCAAAGCCCAGTGGTACGCTCAAAACGAAGGCATGGTATATGGGAAAATCCTGATTACTTGCCCATTGAACTGGCTGTCCGAAGAAAAACAAGGCACCACCATTATCGGCGCGGCCGTGGACTGCTGTTTCTTCCCGCTCTACGAGATTGAGCACGGTATAACGACTCTGACCTACAATCCGGAGGAAAAGAACAAGCGGATCCCGGTTGGCGACTGGCTGAAAACCATGGGCAAAACCAAGCATATGGTTAAACCGGAATATGCCGCTGCGCTCAAATCATTCGAGGACGAAGTGGAACGCAGGTGGCAACGGCTCAAGGCAAGACATGAAAATCCGTATTTGTAAGGCATGGGGCACCTTCGGGTGCTTTTTTGCTTTGAACGCGGGTTGTTTTCCCATCCGGCTTTCCTGATTTTAAGCCGAATGTCCGGCCCGCGAAGCGTCAACACTAAAAAAGGCAACAACCTAACAACCAAATCGAAGGAGGAAATACCGCATGAGAATGGGTGCCTTTTTGTTGGGGGGATTGGTTGGAGCCGTGGCCGTTGCATATTTCAGCCGCAGCAACCGTCCGATGATGCTTTCTTCCATGATGTCCGGACAAGGACTGGGAAAGATGATGAACCGCGCCAGGAACCGAATGGCCGGAACCTCGGCCCAGTCTTCCGCACAGTCCGCCGCCGCTCAGCAGGACACTGCTTCGGATGGAATGAAGCAAGTGGAGAAAATCATCAAGAAAGATCCCAATCTCAAAGGGCAGGTTGACCAAATCCTTGCCGAAGGACAAGCGGCTGCAAGGCCTCAATAATTTTTTGCCGGCGTGTCTTCGCTTTCCCGAAGACACGCTTTTCTGTCCGGTTTTACATAAGAGCAAGTTCTATTGAAATGGTTTTTTCATAGTGCATTTCCCGTTGAATCATGATAACATGTATAATATGTTGTGATCATACAAGCCCTTGGGGGTCTTCATCACATTTGAACATTTTCGATCATAACTTAGTATTATACCTGTTTAGCAAGGGAGGATCCTGTCATGAAAATTGAGCGTTTAAGTCAGGATAAGATACGGATTTTCCTTACCTTCGACGACCTGTTGGAGCGCGGCATTCAAAAAGAGGACATGTGGCGCGAAATTCCGAAAGTGCATGAATTATTCAGCGAAATGATGGATCAAGCCTATTCGGAACTGGGTTTTGATGCTTCCGGTCCGCTGGCCGTTGAAGTTTTTGCCCTCCCGGCTCAAGGTATGGTAGTCATCGTGACTCGAGGCAACTTCCAATCCAAGCATCAGCATATGGATGAGGATTTGGAAGAGGAAGTATATGAAATGGAAGTTACCCTGGAACAAAGTGATCTGGTATCTTATGCTTTTCGCGATTTCGAAGACCTGCTCAGGATGGCGCGAACGGCCAATTCCCTGCTGATTGAAGGCGGCACCTTGTATTATTACAAGGAACGCTGGATTTGGCAGATGGAACCGGTCGAGATGGAAGAGGACAAACTGCAGACACTGATCGCGATTCTGTCCGAATTCGGGGAAGCCACCTCGGTTACGAAAGCGGTGCTGGAGGAGTATGGGAAAGTGATTATCGCTGACGATGCCGTTAAAGTGTTGTGCGCTCATTTCGCATAATTTACCAAGCCTTAGGCTGTGTTCATATGCACCTCAAAAACTTCGGTTTTTGAAGGTGCTTTTTTTGAAACTCGGACAAGCGAAAGTGTGATTGTTTCCATGGGCTTCGGGCAAGAATAGGATACAATGGAAGGAACCAAGCTGACCGAAGCATACATTGGTACGGAATAGCAAGAGCGAAAGGGTGGGCGAATTGGCAACTTCAGAAAATCTCAATGTCCTTCATGCTACTCAGATTGTGATCGAAGAGGCGCTGTCGAAACTGGGTTATCCCCCGGAAATGTATGAATTGCTAAAGGAGCCGCTCCGTATGCTTACGGTAAGGATACCCATCCGGATGGATGACGGAAAGATCAAAATTTTTACCGGGTACCGCGCCCAGCATAATGATGCGGTCGGACCAACCAAGGGCGGCGTACGATTCCATCCGGGAGTCAACGAGGACGAGGTCAAGGCGCTTTCGATCTGGATGAGCCTTAAATGCGGCATTGTCGATCTCCCTTACGGAGGAGGCAAGGGGGGAATCATTTGCGATCCGCGGACGATGTCTTTCCGCGAATTGGAAGCCTTGAGCCGGGGGTATGTAAGGGCGATCAGTCAATTAGTGGGACCTACCAAGGATATTCCCGCTCCCGACGTAATGACCAACTCACAGATTATGGCCTGGATGATGGACGAATACAGCCGCATCCGCGAATTCGACTCTCCCGGCTTTATAACCGGCAAACCCATTGTTTTGGGAGGTTCGCACGGCCGGGAAACCGCTACGGCCAAAGGGGTTACAATCATGATCAACAAAGCATTGGAAAAGCGGGGAATCGGCCTTTCCAATGCAAGAGTCATTATTCAAGGGTTCGGCAACGCCGGAAGTTATCTGGCGAAATTCATGCACGATTCCGGGGCCAGGGTGCTTGGCATATCCGATGTGAACGGCGCGCTCTATGACCCGCAGGGGCTTGATATCGAATATTTGCTTGATCGCAGAGATTCCTTCGGCACGGTGACCAATTTGTTCCAGAACACCATAACCAATAAGGAACTGCTGGAGAAAGATTGCGACATTCTCGTACCGGCCGCCATCGAAAACCAGATTACGATTGATAATGCCGACCGGATCAAGGCCTCGATTGTTGTTGAAGCCGCCAACGGCCCGACTACCTTTGAGGCGACCAAAAAGCTGACCGAGCGCGGAATATTGATTGTACCCGACGTTCTGGCCAGTGCAGGCGGTGTGGTGGTCTCTTATTTCGAATGGGTTCAGAACAATCAGGGTTACTATTGGACGGAGGAGGAAGTAGAAACCCGGCTTCAGGAAGTCATGGTCAAAGCATTCGAGAACGTATATAATATTCATATTACGAGAAAAGTCGACATGCGGCTGGCGGCCTACATGGTAGGGGTCCGCAAGATGGCGGAAGCGGCGCACTTCCGGGGGTGGGTCTGATCCGCACAGTTTTTATTCATTGATGGAAGGGGGAGACGGCAATTGAATCTTTTATCGCTTCTTGTTGCCGCAATCGCTCCAGGCCTCGCCCTTCTGGCATATTTTTATTTGAAGGACCGGTACCATTCCGAACCGATTCGCATGGTAGCCAAGATGTTTCTTCTGGGCGTGCTGATCGTATTTCCGACCATGATTTTGCAGCAGGTTCTGATCCCCCTGGCCGGAGATAATTCCTTTCTTTACGCGTTTACCGTATCCGCCGGGCTTGAGGAATTCTTGAAGTGGTTCGTCGTTTTCCACGTCATTTACAAGCATTCGATATTTGACGAGCCATATGACGGAATTATTTATGCTGTGGCGGTAAGCCTTGGCTTCGCAACGCTGGAAAATATCATTTATGCCCTGGTCGGAGCCGGAACGTTTTCTTCCCTTTTGTTTCGCGCTTTTTTGCCGGTCTCGGCGCACGCCATGTTCGGGGTCATCATGGGATATTACTTGGGCAGAGCCAAGTTCCATACAGGGTCGGAGCGCAAATACATCGCGTTCTCGCTCGCCTATCCGGTTTTTTACCACGGATTGTTTGATTACATTCTCCTCACGGTAAAGACACACTGGCTGTGGCTGATGGTTCCGCTGATGGCTTATTTGTGGCTGAGGGCTCTCTGGAATGTAAAAAGGGCCAATGCCCGTTCTCCCTATCGGGTGGTTCATCAGGAGGACGAGATTAAAACGATTTAAGATTGCCTATAATGGTAGGGAAATACGTTCAGCGTATTTCCTTACTTTTTTTGATCTGGAGGAAAAGATGTCGCGGATTAAAGTAACGATTTTTTGCCGGAAATGCGGCGAGCGGTTTATCCTGAAAGGACGCCGGGATCGCGGGAAAATTGACACCGGTTTCAAGCAATGTCTGTGCGATAACAACAGCGATTTTGATATCGACGTTCAGGAAATGGGATAATCCGGCCCCCAAGGGCAGGGTGTGCAGGAACGGATGAATAAACCTTCTCCTAAGTACGAAAACTAACGCCAAGCTATGTCAGATGAAAGGAGAAGGCCTGCCAATGTATAAAAGATTCAGCGCGATAATGTTTCCAATCCTTCTGGTCGCATTAATCGGCACAGGAGTGTGGGGGTACCGGGAAAACCAGGAGAAAAATTCGATTTTGATCAAGGCGGAAAATCAATATCAGCGGGCGTTTCATGATTTGTCGTTCAATGTGGACAAGCTTCAGACCGAGCTCGGGAATACCCTCGCCGTGAACAGGGCTTCAAACGGTTTATTCAAAAAAAATCTGGCCAACGTCTGGAGGCTGACATCCCAGGCGCAAAGCGATATCAATCAGCTGCCGCTGACCCTCCTGCCCTTCAATAAAACCGAAGAATTCCTTGCCCACATGTCGAATTTCGCCTTTCAGACTTCGGTAAGGGATCTTTCCAAAGAGCCGTTGACAGACGATGAGAAAAAGACATTGAGCGTCCTGTACGATCGGTCCAAGGAGATCAACAACAGCTTGCGCGAGGTTCAAGGCAAGGTGCTGGCCAACAATTTGCGCTGGATGGACGTTGAAGTCGCTTTGGCGAGCGAAAACAATAAATTGGACAATACCATCATCGACGGCTTCAGAATGGTGGACAAGAAAGTAAGCGGGTATCCGGAAATCAATTGGGGACCCGCCGCCGAGAGCATGAACACGGTGCGGAATTTTCAGGCTCTTTCCGGTTCGGAAGCCAGCATGGAAGAAATTAAACAGAAAGCCGCCCAATTTATCGGAATGGACGATCCCGGCCGGCTTGCGGTTGTTGAGAATGGAACGGGGACCGATTTCAATACGTACAGTGTTTCCGGGAAAAAACCGGATACCGGTCACGAAGTGCATATGGATTTTACGAAAAAGGGCGGCCAGTTGTACTGGTATATGTCCCCAAGAGATGTGACATCCAAAGTGCTGGATGAAAGAGGAGCACGGGACGCCGCTGCCCAGTTCCTGGATGAGCATGGCTACAAGGATATGACAGCGGTCAGCTACGACGAGTACCAGAA
>Ga0310828_1000718_pt1 | contig 27786 bp, 18 predicted proteins | sample WT_ome_3_FD_202242 | JGI IMG/M metagenome (GOLD analysis project Ga0310828, IMG submission 202242) | Sorghum-adapted microbial communities enriched on wild type (WT) sorghum from Joint BioEnergy Institute, Emeryville, California, United... ... | reverse complement strand
TGGGGGGTACAGATATGTAACCAGAATCAGACTTTGGTGTTACATATTTGTACCCCATTTCATCCAGACACGCAAAAAGAAGGAGGATCGCTTTGAACACAACGATCAAGAAAAGAAAAAGCATGATTCCCATGTATATGATGATGCTGCCCGGGCTGTTGTATCTTTTGATCAATAACTATATTCCCATGACCGGTCTGTTTATTGCTTTTAAGAGCACGGATTACTCCAAAGGTATCTTTCATAGCGATTGGGCAGGGTTTGAGAATTTCAAGTATCTCTTCAGCACATCCGATGCATGGGTGATCACGCGAAATACGATTTTGTACAATGCGACATTTATTATACTTGGAACATTGTTGGGAGTAACAGTCGGCATTCTGTTAAGCGAGCTATCCAGGAAATTTCTGTCCCGTTTTTATCAAACGGTTCTGCTTCTGCCGCAATTAATGTCGATCATTATTATTGCGTACATCGCTTACGCCTTTCTAAGTGTGGACACCGGTTTGATCAACAAATCGATCTTGCCTCTGTTCGGCATAGACCCTATCTCCTGGTATATGGAAGCTTCTTATTGGCCCTTCATCCTGACCTTTATCTACCTATGGAAGGGCTTGGGCTATTCGTGCATTATTTATCTTGCGTCGATTCTTGGCATTGATAAATCTCTTTATGAATCTGCGGAAATCGATGGAGCGGGGAAATGGAGACAGATTGTCTCGATTACGTTGCCAATGCTTAAACCAACCATAATTACTTTGGTGTTGATGGCGATCGGAACGATCTTCTATGCGGATTTCGGTTTGTTCTATCAGATCCCGATGAATTCCGGAGCGCTCTACAATACGACCAATGTTATCGATACCTATGTTTACCGTGGATTGCTGCAGATGAACGACATCGGAATGGCTTCGGCCGCAGGCGCGTACCAATCCGTGGTCGGATTCATGCTGATTCTCCTGGCCAATTTTATTGTCAGGAAAGTAGACAAAGACAATGCGCTTTTCTAAGAGGTGGAGAGATGAGTAAGTTAATCAATGGGCGTGCGGTATTTCAAATCAGCATTAACTTCATTTTGATCATGTTGGCATTGGCAAGTATTTTGCCGTTTCTGCTTCTCGTGATTTCCTCATTTACCGATGAAGTGACTTTGACTCTTCGCGGCTACTCGTTTTTTCCTGAGAAATTCAGCCTGGACGCCTATGAATACTTGTTTCAACAGAGCACCATGTTAGTGAGGGCTTACGGGATTACGCTTCTGGTTACCACAGTCGGCACAAGCGTGGGGCTACTATTGACATCCATGCTTGCTTATCCGCTTTCAAGAAGAGATTTTTCCAAAAGAAACGTATTTTCCTTCATTGTGTTTTTCACCATGCTTTTCAACGGAGGGCTGGTGCCTTCCTACCTGATGTGGACCGGATTTTTTCATATTAAAAATACAATATTTGCCTTGATTGTGCCTAACTTATTGATGAACGCCTTTTTCGTGCTGCTCATGAAAAATTATTTCTCAAATAACATACCGCCGGAATTGATCGAAGCAGCGGAAATGGATGGTGCTGGAGAGTACAAAGTGTTTTTTCAGATCATTCTTCCGCTTTCCTTGCCGATCCTGGCTACGGTAGGCCTCATGATCGGGATCAACTACTGGAACGATTGGACAAACGGTTTATACTACTTGACGAATCCGAATCTGTTCAGTCTGCAGAACTTACTGAACCGTATCCTATCCAACATCCAGTTTCTTAGCACCAACACCGTAAGCCAGAAGGTAACCACAGAGCTGCCAAGCACCAGCATCCGAATGGCGATCGCTGTTGTGGGAATGCTGCCCATTCTGGTTCTGTATCCTTTCTTCCAAAGATACTTTGTAAAGGGAATCACTATTGGCTCCGTAAAAGGATAGGAAGGGTGATTTTGCATGGATCTGTCGGTAATGAACAGGAAAAGCAAATGGATCTGGACCGCGGGTCCCTATGACCGGGATTGCGCTTCGTTTCTATACTTTCGGAAAGAACTTGAACTGGATCAGGACGTAAAATCGGCGGCTCTCCGGATTAGCGCAGACTCCAGGTATCGCCTTTATGTAAATGGCATTTCCATAGCGCAAGGGCCTTGTAAAGGGGACGATCAAGTCTGGTTTTATGACGAGGTGGAGGCTGGAGCGGCGCTTCGGGCAGGTGTGAATGTATTTGCAGCTGTCGTTCTCCGATATCCGCAGCAGCATGATAAGGGAAACCATTCCGTCTGGCGAACGGATATGCCGGGGCTGTATCTGGATGGAACAATCGCGCTTGAGGACGGAACCGAGCTTTCCTTTGGAACGGATGAGACATGGAAAAGCTTCTTTGAGGACCGCATTCAACTGGGAAAGGCCAACCCCTATTTTGACCCGCTATATATTGTCGAGACCGCGGAAGGAAATATTCGCACATTCGGCTGGAAGCAAGCCGGCTTTAACGACCGTGATTGGGCGGAGACGAAGGCTTATTTGGACATTCAAGTAAGAAAAGCAATCAGTCCGGGCGGGATGATCCCTAGACCGATTCCGTTCATGTATGAAAAACCGAGCAGGTTCAAAAGTGTGGTGTGCGCCAGAACGCCGGAAACGAATGCCGACGAGTGGGAACAGTTGATCGAAGCAAAGAGTTGCGTAACGATTCCGCCTTACACGAAGGCTGTTATCGAAATCAGTGCCGGCCACGAGGTAACGGGTTTTCTGGAAACGGCGTTTGCCGGAGGCAAAGGAGCACAAGTGTCCGTTCTCAGTTCGGAAACCTACGTATATCCGTCGAAAAACAGGAACGGGCATATTCCTACTCCCGCGAAGGGAGACCGGACCGACTATATCCATGGACATCTGGAAGGGACGCCGGACACGTACCGGGTCGGCGGCTTCGGTACGATCGAGCAGCCGGAGGAGTATGAACCCTTCTGGTTTCGGACGTTCCGTTTTGTTCAAATCACCGTGGAAACCGGTGTGGAGCCTTTGACCTTCACAAGGCTGGGCTATCGGGAAACGGGGTATCCACTTGAGGTGCGGACCAAGGTAGAAACCTCGGATGAATCCTTGCATGCCATTTGGGAGATCAGCGAGCGAACCTTGCGTCTCTGCATGCATGAGACCTATGAAGATTGTCCGTACTATGAACAGCTTCAATATGCGATGGATTCGCGATCTCAAATCCTGTTTACGTATAACATCGCTGCCGATGATCGGTTGGCAAGAAAATGTATCGATGATTTCTTCCGATCTCAGCGTTATGACGGTCTAGTTAACAGCTGTTATCCGTCCACCGGGCCTAACGTTATTCCCGGATTCTCCATTTATTATATTCTCATGATCCACGACCACATGATGTACTTTGGCGACAAGAAGCTGGTCGAGAAGTATATGCCTTCCGTGGAAAGAGTCCTTCAGTTCTTCGACCAGCGTTTGGAGGAAACCGGATTGACGGCAAGAACATCCGAAGGAGGGATGGGGAATCCCTATTGGTCCTTTGTTGATTGGGTTGCGACATGGAATACCGGTGTGCCGAACGCCATCTATAAGGGACCTGTTACCTTCGACTCTCTGCTGTATCGGATGGGCCTTCAGGCGGCAGCAGATCTGGCCCATTACGTGGACAGGCCTGATTTGGCAGCAAGCTTTTTAAAGAAAGCGGAAGGGATTAAACAGGCGATACTTATACATTGCGTCGGCAGAGACGGGCTGATTCAGGATGGCCCCGGCGTGGATGAATACAGCCAGCATGCCCAGGTGTTTGCAGTATTGACCGATGTCGTTTGCGGTGCGAAAGCGAAAGAACTGATGGAAATGGCGTTGCAGGATGCATCGCTGGCCCCGTGTTCGGTTGCAATGGCGTACTACCTGTTCCGCGCGGTGGAGAAGGTAGGTCTTTATCACAAAACGGATGAGCTGTGGACGTTATGGAGACAAATGCTGGCGAAAAATTTGACGACATGCGTAGAGGATGACGTCATCGAACGTAGCGACTGCCATGCCTGGGGTTCCTTAATTTTGTATGAGCTTCCGGCCGTCGTTCTTGGCGTGCAACCGGCGGAACCTGGATACGCGAGCGTCCGAGTAAGTCCGACTCCCGGCTATTTATCCTGGGCGAAGGGCGAGGTCGCGACGCCGAGGGGGCTCGTCAAAGTGAGCTGGGAAAAGACGGATGACGGAAGCATCGATCTCAATGTCGAAGCTCCTGACGAGATGAAGTGCTTGTTTTGATCAAGGGAAGACGGCGGCAAACGAATCGATTTCTGTCATTACAGAGCCGCACAGAGGCTGTCTAAATGCTTCCATAGGCTGAGACACCGTCAATGAGATTGCATCGAAATACGAACTGAGCCCGGTGCTGAGCAGTCGGTGGAAAGCTGAAATCCTGAAGCGTGCATCGACCGTCTTCGAGAAGAAAACGAACGAGGCCGACAAAAGGAGTACGAAGCCAAGCAAGAGCGTTAGGAGAAGCTGGTCAATCAACTTACGGTTGAGGTCAAACTGGCTAAAAAAGCTGGCCTCATACGAATCTTCGGAATCGCGCAAAGCGATGGTGGAACCGAAGAACCAGGATATCACCATCAAGCTCCAAGTCGAGCTACTGACCGTCAATCGGACCAGCGTGTACCGCCCGCCCCCGGAACAGCGCGAAGTCGAATAGAATAGTCATATCGAATGATGTCAAGCATTACATTGCTGCACATCTGGATCAGAGCGAACCATCTCGGGAGGAAATTGCGCATGCTTAATTCGGATTGCCTGGCCCGAATTTTTAAAAAGGAGACGGGACTAACGATAATGGAGTATCTGCTTCAAGAACGGATACGCGTAGCAAAAGAACTCTTGGTGAAAATGAACCTTTCGATCGGTGAAATAGCTACATCTGTGGAGTACTCCCACTTCTCTCACTTTTCAAAAACGTTTAAAAAGCTGACTGCACTGAATCCTAATGAATTCAGGCAAACCAATGCGTAATGTTGCCCTCCGCGTAAAAGTCGGCATTATGCTAATCAATTGGTCGGGAAAATGATAGAGAGAACGTATTAGTTTAACTATTATTGATTTATGAGTGCTGTACAGCTGATCGATAAATGTACGGCACCCATCTGATTTTCGGGAGGATTCAAATTGGAAAAAAACCTTAAAACCCGTGATTTGAAAAAGCTGATTGCTGAAATGACGCTTGAAGAAAAAGCGAGCCTGTGCTCCGGACTGGACGCATCAAATACCAAAGCAATAGAACGGCTCGGGATCCCGACCATTGCCATGACGGACGGTCCAAGTGGCCTCCGTAAGGCGGATGGGGAGAATCCACTATGGGGCGGCAACTCCATTCCGGCCACCGTTTACCCCTCCGGCGCTACGCTTGCGGCATCCTGGGATGTCGACCTTATGGAATCCATAGGTGCCGCACTCGGCCGGGAAAGCCAGGCGCAGGGAATCGGCATCCTTCTCGGTCCTGCAATCAACATTAAACGTTCCCCGCTTTGCGGGCGAAATTTCGAATATTATTCGGAGGACCCGTACCTTACCGGCCAGATGGCTGCCGCTTATATTAAAGGCGTGCAAAGAGAGGGAGTCGGCACATCAGTCAAGCATTTCGCACTCAATAATCAGGAGACGCGCAGAATGTCGGTAAACGCTGTGGTGGATGAGAGAACGCTGAGGGAAATTTATTTGGCGGGTTTCGAGTGCGCGGTGAAGCAGTCCCAGCCGTGGACAATCATGGCTTCGTATAATCGTGTCAACGGTACCTATGTAACGCAGCATCCTTATTTGCTGAATGACGTCTTGCGGGACGAGTGGGGATTTGAGGGCTTCGTCATGTCCGACTGGGGCGCCGTTGACGAACGCGTTCCCGCGCTTGCGGCCGGATTAGATCTGGAGATGCCGGGCAACGGCAGCAAAGGAGACCGGAAAATCGTAGAAGCCGTCCGGAACGGTACCTTATCCGAAGACGTATTGGATCGAACGGTTGAGCGGATGCTAGCGATCATCTTCCAAGTGGCGGACAATCGGAAGGCAGGCGCTTCGTTCGAAGCGGCGGAACATCATAAGCTGGCAAGGAAAGCGGCGTCCGAATGCATGGTGCTGCTGAAGAACGACGATGCCATCCTCCCGCTTCAGAAAAAAGGCCGCATCGCGGTGATCGGCGAATTCGCCAAGAAGCTGAAGATTCAAGGCGGCAGTTCCAAGGTTAATCCGACGAAGATAGATGACCCATGGGAAGAACTGCTCAAGCTGTCCAGAGGTAAAGGGCAGTGGACCTATGCTCAAGGGTATGAGCTTGCGAACGAAGAATGGAATGAGGCGCTTGCGCATGAGGCCGTCTCGGCGGCCGGCGAGGCGGATGTTGCAATCGTATTCGCGGGTCTTCCGAGACGTTACGAGTCCGAGACGTATGACCGGAAGCACATGTGCCTGCCGGAGTCGCATAACCGGCTGATCGAAGCGGTTGCGGCTGTACAGCCGAACGTCGTTGTCGTACTCTGCAACGGTTCGCCCGTTGAAATGCCATGGATCGGACAAGTAAAAGCCGTATTGGAAGCTTATCTCGGCGGCCAGGCGGCTGGCGGAGCCATCGCGGACCTGCTGCTCGGCGAGGCGAATCCTAGCGGCAAACTAGCGGAGACGTTCCCACTCGACGTACGGCACAATCCATCTCATTTCAACTTTCCGGGAGAAGGCGATGAAGTCGTATACCGGGAAGGGCTCATGGTCGGATATCGGCACTACGAGGCCAGAGCCATAAAGCCGTTGTTTGCTTTCGGTCACGGGCTCAGCTATACGACGTTCGCTTATACCGGCATTTCCATCGATAAGCGGGAGATGTCCGATGACGAGACGGTGCAAGTATCCGTTACTATTAAGAATAATGGCGGCAGGGCCGGGAAGGAAGTCGTTCAGCTCTATATTCGTGATGTCGAGAGCAGCGTTGCCCGCCCGGAGAAGGAGCTCAAGGGCTTCCGCAAAGTTCACCTTGAGCCGGGCGAAGAGAAGACCGTGACGTTCACGCTCGACAAGCGTTCGTTCGCTTACTACAATCCGTCCCTAAAAGATTGGCATGTGGAGAGCGGCGAGTTCGAAGTACTCGTCGGCGGTTCCTCCGACCGCATCATGCTTTCGACTGCATTGACCATCAACTCCACGGTCTCGTTGAAAAAAACGGTTTCACGTAACACTACGCTAAGCGATCTGATGGCGCACCCGGTAGGTGCATCGTTTGTGCAAGGCATCATGAATTCGTACGGCGCATTGGGCACGGGTGAAGCCGTGTCGGACGATGATCGTCTCATTATTGAGGCCGCCTTGATGAATATGCCGCTGCGCAATTTGATTTCGGACGATACACGATTGGAAGACATACTGGCGCAAATCAATGCTTAGTTTCGTATTGTGAACGAAGGTAAAGAAGCTCAGTTTGCTGAAGCTAAGTCGCTGATCCGTGGGATTGCTGGATTCTGGGGTAACGTCATGTTGTCCGGCGGAGACTTGGTGAACATTGCGGATTGCGGGGAGCATTGCCGGATGCCGGCTTTCCTGGCGGCTCGCCTGAAGCGGCTGTTTCGGGACAATCTTTATTTTTGGCACTTTGCTCTTATACCGTTACCGGACACATACAGCGCGAGTACCATTTGATACAATCATCTGCCAATCAATGAATATGGATCTCAAGGGTTTGTGGAGGCATTCAAAGTCAGGCATCTTTGTGTGCGACTAACCCATCAAAAGAATCAAGATGGGAGCAGAGCGCAACGTCAAACGAATGGATTGAACATTTTTCTTTACTGCCGGATCCCCGAACCGGGAATCGAACGGAACAAGGACATCGTGATCATCGCACTAACAGCGACGATCTGCGAAGCGGATGGATGGGCAGAAAGCGAACGATTCGGGAAGTTGCGGCAAGAATGGTTCGTCCGATTCCTGGAACTACCGCACGGCATTCCGTCCCATACGTTTGGCCGCGTCTTTTCCTGCTCTCACCGCAGGCTTTTGAACAAGTTTTCCGCGCCTGGACACAATCGCTGCATCAGGCAAGTCAAGGCACAATAGTGGCGATAGACGGGAAAACCTCCCGTGGTTCTCACGATCGGCTTCATGAACAAAATCTGCTACACTTGGTGAGCGCATGGGCTTCGGAGAATGGTGTCGTGCTGGCCCAACGGAGTATTGACGAGAAATTCAACGAAATTAAGGCCATTCCGAAGCTGCTTGACGACCTGATGTTGAAAGGCTACATCGTCATGATCGATGCAATGGGTTGCCAAAAAGACATTGTGGAAAAGATTCGGGAACGGGAAGCCGATTACGTGATTGGACTCAAAGGCAACCAGCCACGGCTCCAGGAAGATGTTCAAGTGTTCTTTGATGATGCCAGACAAATCGAGTTTCGGGACATTCCCCACGAGTACTGCAAGACGGCGGAGAAAGGCCATGGTCGACTGGAGATTCGTCGATATTGGCTTTGTCCGGCGGCGACCTCGATTCCGCAAGATCATGCGTGGCGCGATTTGAATGGAATCGGCATGGTCGAAGCAGAGCGGCACGTTCAGGATCAGGTGACGACCGAACGTCGCTATTACATTTGCAGTTTTGACAAGAACGTCTATGAGTTTGCGAGGGCTGTTCGTGGCCATTGGGGCATCGAAAACAGCTTGCACTGGGTTTTGGATATGGCGTTCCGTGAAGATCAACTTCGCGTTCGTCTCAACCATGCGGCTGAAAACGCCGCGGTGCTCCGTCATATTGCACTTAACCTGCTGAAACAGGAGTCCACCGCCAAATGCGGTATAGCGGCCAAGCAGAAAATGTGTGGTTGGGATCACGATTATTTGTTAAAGGTGCTTTCCCTTGCAGCTAAAAATGTCTAATGCGATTGCCCTGCTCCTTCGCTTGCCTACTATTGACAAAAGGATGAGCAGGTGAAAATTTCTTCTCGCGATTGATGAGAAGATACTAAAAAATCAGGAAAAGCTGAACCATTTGTTAAAACTAAAACAAGGTCTAGTAGTTCAGATGTTCTGACGATCATCAAGAAGCGCCAGATCAACAGCCACGTTTCTAAATCGTACCGTGAATCGAAACGGTCTAAGACGGTAACCTCGACCAAGCCGATAATTTCGTCGTTCCCTTCTCTATGGGCATCAATGAGTAAGCCATTTTCATGATGATCGTGTTTTGGCTAGAGGTGCCAACAGCTGTTAAATAAATCCTTGATGTAGGATTCTTTCAGGGAATTGGCAGACACGCTAGATTCAGGTTTCTATACGAACCGATTCCAGGGCAAGCAATCCGAGATCGCGTTGTTCTTTCGGGAGACGGGCGACCTGAAGAAACGAGCCGATCCTTCGGGTGAAGCCCGGAACCTGATCAACGGCTGGTGGCGCTGGGCCCCGCCGACTTTGTCAGTCGGTGGTGGTGGGTGTCCTGCGCCAGCAGTATGCGGACATGCCGGTGACAGTCTTCTACGACACACTCATCGCTCAAGGCGAGTTGCTGCCTTCCGAGGTGTCGTATGCGATGCTGCATCGATTCTTAACCAGCATGGTCTGTTGGACAGGGAAACGGTCCAGGAGCTTCGCTTTGGCGGCAGGCATTACCGGTGGCAAAGGCGGCGTAGCGTACACGGCTTCCAAGCATGGTCTCGTGGGCTTGACCAGGAATGTCGGTTACCGGCGTTCGATGCAATGCCATTATGCCCGGAGGCGTGATAACCAATATTGCGAATAAGATGGGCAATGTCGATATGGCCGGCCTGCAGCCGTTTAGAGAAGGGGCGGGAACGCTGCGCAACCGGTCGACCCGATCGAGATTGCAACAGTTGCGCTATTCCTTGCGTCCGACGATTCCCGATTCATAAACGGAACCGTCATCGCGGCGGACGGCGGCTGGACGGCATATTGATCCCATCGTTATCCCGAAAATAATCATCCGTCAGAGGGCAGCTATTCGCTTAAGTATTTTCTTAAGGTGGATAGCTCCTTTTTATTCAAAAGTCGTTAAACCGTTATTGAAATCGTCGTCAAACTGGTAGTTGTCCGCAAGCCATTCTTTTACGGTAAAAATAAGGTGACGGTTTACTATAAATTATCAGAATGCCGTGTCTGGGAAGTTCCGGTTCTAGCATTTCACGTGTATTTCTTTGTATGATGGGATTAAGTAAGATTAAGCAACAGGGGAGCCGGGGGCATGACAAAACGTAAATTGCGGCGGTCGGGAAATTCGTTGCGGATCAAATTAACCTTAAGTGTACTTATAATGACGCTTCCGCTCGTCGGAATGCTGTTGTACAACAATTTCTATGCCATTAAAGTCGTCCGCGAACAGGTGGCCGATTCCTATAGCAATACGTTGTCGCAGAACATGAGTCAGATCGACGCCGATTTGAACGATGTCGATTCCTACATGAATACGATCTCCGGCATGAGTTCCGATTTGATGTCGCTCAGCCTCGCGGAAAATGACGACGACTATTATATGGCGAAGGTATATTTGCATAACAAACTGGTGAATGACTTCGCCTTGTATCGTTCAATGAGCGCGTTTTTCGTATTCGTCGAACACAGGGAAGATTATATGGAGGTGCCTAATAACAATATTTCCTTTAATGAAAAAGAGAGGGTTAAACAGTACGTTTACGATCTGATTCTTCGCGAGAAGATCCCCAAAGGTCTCAGTGAGAAAAGATGGCAATACGCCCGGATCGGTCAGAATCATTATCTGATTGATATCGTTCAGGCCGGGGATGCTTATTTGGGAGCCTGTGTAAATACCGACCAACTGCTGATGTCTCTGGGATCCCTGAAGTTGGGTGAGGGAGGCATAACCCTGTTGGCCAACGATCAAGGGGAGCCAATTACGAACGCAACTCTTGTATTTGAACAAGGAATCGAATTGCGTGAGAATCTAAATGACTATTATTTATCCGGTGATGAGAAGAAATATCTTGTTATCGGTACGCCATCCAAAAAAGGAAACTTCCAGATGTTCGCTCTAATTCCGGACAGCACGATTCTGGACAAACTTCCTTATATGCAGCGTATCATTTGGTTCATTTCGACTGCGGTATTGATCTTTGTCCCGATTGGTTTTTATTTCATGAGACTTGCTTTTCTCGTTCCCCTGGGCAAGGTCTTATTCGCCATGAAAAAAGTACGCAGCGGGGACTGGAATATCCGCGTAGATTTGAATAAGGACACGGATGAATTCAAGCTGCTGGGCAATTCGTTCAACTCCATGATGGACGAGATTCAAAGACTTCGAACCAATGTTTATGAAGAGCAGCTCAATAAGCAGAGAGAGGAACTGCAAAGATTGCAGCTACAGATTAATCCGCATTTCTTCTTGAATGCGTTGAACATCGTTTATAACTTGGCTAAAGTTAAGAATTTCAATCTGATCATGGAAATGACGATGGCCTTAATCCACTACTTTCGCTATTTGTTCCGCAGCAATACTTCCTTCGTGAAACTGAAGGACGAGCTTGAGCATACGCGAAATTATTTGAATATTCAAGCCATGCGATTTCCGGGAAAATTGACCTGGAGCGTTGATTCTCCGGAGTATTTAACGGATGTTCCTGTTCCCCCTCTTATTATTCAGTCGTTTGCGGAGAATTCAATTAAACATGCCGTAACGATGGAAGAGCCTGTTCATATTTCTGTACAGATCGGCTTCGCAGACGAAGAAAGCGGTTCAATGATAAAAATCAGAATTGAAGATACAGGACAGGGATTTCGTAATGAGGTGCTTCAAGTTCTTCAAGAAGGCAAAAGCGTTGAAAATGACCGTGGAGAGCATACCGGAATCTGGAACGTTCAGCGTCGGCTGAGACTCTTGTATCAAGAAACCTCGTTCATCCGTTTCTTCAATAATATGGAAACAGGCGGTGCCGTAGTGGAAATCATTCTTCCTGCCGAACCGGCAAAGGGGGAACAGCGATGACCTATAACTTGCTTCTTGTTGATGATGAAGTGCATGCTATAGAAGGGGTGAAATCCGACCTTGATCTGAACAAACTGGGCATTTCTCGTTTGTTCACGGCTTACAATGCGAAGCAAGCAAAAGAGATTTTTGATAAGGAAAAAATCGACATCATGCTTTGCGACATTGAAATGCCTCAAGGCAGCGGATTGGAGTTGCTTCATTGGGTGCGGGAGCGTCAGATGAACACGGTAACGATCTTTCTGACCAGTTACGCCGATTTCAAATATGCCAAGGAAGCGCTGCAACTGGGAAGTCTCGATTATCTGCTGAAGCCGGTGCTTGCGGACGATTTGGAGAATGTGATCCGAAAGGCGCAAAGTGTGATTGACCGGAACAGCGAAATTAGCAGAATTAGTCAGTCCCATCAACTATGGATGAAGCATTATTCCCTGATCATTGAGCGGTTTTGGTTCGACCTTGTCAACCACACGATACCGAGTAACCCGTCCGCAATCCGTGAGCAAGTAGAGCATCATCAATTGCCGATTACGGAAGAAATGATCTTTCTTCCCTTATTGATCTCGGTTAAAAGATGGAACAAAACGTTGAACCGCCGAGACGAAAAAATTATGGAATACGCGCTTAAAAATTCTGCCGAAGAAATTATAATGGGTAACCATGCGAACGGAATTTTCATTTTTCTCGACTGTGGGATCCTGCTTGGGATTATGGCTACCAGCAAGGGTATGAATGTGGACACTGATCATTTGATAGAGGTGTGCAATCAATATATTGATTCGTGCAACAAGTACTTTTACTGCGATTTGTCCTGCTACCTGGGTCAGGCCGTTGAAGCGCATGAAATGGCAGGTATGGTAGAAAGGTTGAGGGCACGGGATCGGAACAACGTGGCTCTTTTTAACAGAGTTTATTCATACGATGAAGCCGCGCATATGCATCAGCCGATTGAGCTGCCGGATACGAATGTATGGTTGTCGCTGTTGAAAACAGGTACGAAGGAAACCGTAATTCATGAAGCAGAGAAGTTTCTTGATCATCTCGTACAGAATCAAATGATTGATGTAAAAATACTACATCAATTTCATCTGGACATTATGCAAGCACTTTATTCCTTTCTGAACATGAAAGGGATTCAAGCCCATCAATTGTTTGGAGATGAAGAATCAAGAAGCGTTTCGGAAACGGCCGGGCGCTCGGTGAGAGATTTGCTGGCCTGGATTCATCATGCCGTCAACAAGGCGGTGAACCAGGCGGAAGCGGTTCAGGAGACCGATACCGTCGTTCAGACGGTCAGTCGATACATTGCCCATCATATCGATCAGGATTTGTCCCGTGAAACAATTGCCAAGCTGGTGTTTCTGAATCCCGACCATCTTTCGAGGATATTTAAAAAGGAAACAGGCTACTCCATTTCCGATTATATCTTAAATGAGAGGATCAACTTGGCAAAGGAATTGTTGTCCCAAACCAACATTCCAATCAGCGCAATCGCATCGTCCGTGGGCTATTCCAATTTTTCACATTTCGCCAGAATATTCAAGAAATATGTGGGAGAAGGACCGTCGGAGTATCGATGCCAAATGAAGAATAAATGAAAATCGTAAAGTTGCAAGCATCTGGGGTGTCCCAAGTAGATCTTCTACTCTTGGACACCCCTTTCTTCTGACATGGCCCGAATTATAAAAAGTCGTCAAACCGTTATTGAAAAAGTCGTCATACCGTTAGTTGTCCGCAAAACATCTTCGTATGATGAGAATAAGCGAAAAAGAAATGGACAAGGAAGGGAATGCAAATGAATCAAGCAACATCGGCAACACAGCTTGCCTTGCAAAAAAACAAGAAAAAAAGCAATTACCGAAAATATTCGCCGCTTCTGATTATGATGGTTCCGGGTTTGCTATACCTATTAATTAATAACTATCTTCCGATGTTCGGAATTGTCATCGCCTTTAAGGATGTGAATTTCGCCAAGGGCATTCTTCAAAGCGATTGGGTCGGATTCGACAATTTCGAATATCTGTTCAAAACTGCGGATGCATATATCATTACGCGTAATACGATTCTATACAATCTCGTGTTCATCGTTTTGGGAACCATTCTGGCCATAGCCTGCGCGATTTTGCTGAACGAGATCAAGAACAAGGTATTGTTGAGAACGTACCAAGCCATTATCACGATGCCGCATTTAATCTCGATGGTAATCGTCAGCTATCTGGTATTCGCCTTGTTGAGTGCGGAGACGGGGTTCATTAACCGTACGATACTCCCCTTATTCGGCATAGAAGAGGGGGTTTCGTGGTACACGGAAGCAAAGTACTGGCCCGTTATTCTTACGCTGGTGAACTTCTGGAAAGGGATCGGTTACTCCAGTATCGTATTCTTCGCCGCTCTGCTCGGTATTGACGAAGAATATTATGAAGCGGCGAGGCTGGACGGTGCCAGCCGCTGGAAGCAGATCCTCCACATCACGATACCGCTCATGATGCCGGTCATCATCATGCTGACGCTGCTCAGCATTGGACGAATCTTCTACTCCGACTTCGGCTTGTTTTATCAGGTGCCGCTCAACTCCGGGGCATTGTTCGAAACAACGTCTACGATCGACACCTACGTCTTCAGGGGATTAACGGGCTCCGGCGATATAGGCATGTCGACCGCGGCAGGCGTCTATCAATCCATCGTCGGGTTCATTCTTGTCCTGCTGGCGAACTATTTGGTCCGGCTCTACAATAAAGACAACGCGTTGTTTTAGGAGGCGATTACATTGAAAAATGAAAGCAGAGCCTTGGAATGGTTCGGTCATATCCTCTTGTTCTTATTCAGCGTAGCTTGCATCATCCCGTTCGTTTTGCTCTTATCGGCATCATTAACAGATCAGAATGCCATCGTAGCGAACGGGTACTCTTTCTTCCCTCATGTATTCAGTACAGCGGCTTATGAATATTTGCTCGCAAGAGGTACAGATATTGCTCGAGCATATGGTGTCACGGTGTTCATAACGGTGTTCGGAACGCTATTCGGCTTGACGATTTGCACACTCCTCGCGTACCCGCTGTCCAGGAGGGAAACGCCGCACCGCAATCTGGTCATGTTTCTCATCTTCTTCACGCTGCTGTTCAATGGAGGTCTCGTGCCTTCTTACCTGGTATATACGCAGCTTTTTGACATCAAGAACACCATATGGGCGCTGATCGTACCCGGGCTGCTCACGAACGGATTTTATATTATGCTGATGAGAACTTTTTTTCAGAACACCATTCCTTCGGCCCTAATAGAATCGGCTCAGTTGGACGGGGCCAGCGAATACCGGATTCTATGGTCTGTGGTGACGCCGCTTTCGACTCCGGTTCTGGCGACAATCGGGCTATTCACGGCGATCATGTATTGGAACGACTGGCAGAACGGTATGGTTTATATTACAAATCCTCATTATTTCAGCATTCAGAATCTGTTACAACGCATCATGCAGGATATTCAGTTTATTAACAGCATGGGGTCGCATGCGGGCGAAGCAATGCAGCAAATGCCTTCCGATTCGGTAAAGATGGCTATTGCAGTGATTGGTTCGCTTCCCATCTTGCTGGCGTATCCGTTCTTTCAGAAGTATTTCATTAAAGGGATCATGATCGGCGCAGTCAAAGGATAGAGGAGAAATTATCAATGACGTTAAAGTTGAATGAAGTTCTGACGGGGAAAGAGAGCAACTACATCTTGCCTTTCTTTTGGCAGCACGGGGAGGATGAAGCCGTTCTCAGGGAAGAAATGACGCGCATTCATGAGTCGGGGATCCGGGCGGTTTGCGTGGAAGCAAGACCGCATCCCGATTACCTTGGGACCAAGTGGTGGAAAGATTTCGACATTATTATGGAAGAAGCAAAAGCGCGGGACATGCGGGTTTGGATCCTGGACGACGACCATTTTCCGACGGGACATGCGGCAGGCCGCTTGAAAGATGCTCCTAAGGAACTTCGACGGCTATATTTGTCAGAAAGCCATGTCGATGCGGTCGGTCCGAGCGATCATTCGGCGTTTATGGTTTCCCCTTTGCCATATGTACCCGGATACAGCAACGGAGGAATGTTAATAGCGGTGATCGCGATCCAACGCGACCCGGTGACAGGGAAACTGGCTGAGGAAACTTTGGATTTGACCCATCTGGTGGAAAACGGAACTTTATATTGGGACGTTCCGGATGGGTACTGGCGGATTTTCTCGATCATTGAAAGCGAACATGGCGGCGATCCGGACAAATGCGACTACGTAAACTATCTCGTTTCCGAATCCGTCCGCGTACTCATCGATACGGTTTACGAGGCGTTCTACGCACGTTACCATGCCGATTTTGGCAATACAATAGCAGGCTTCTTCTCCGATGAGCCCGGATTTTACAATGATAAAGATACGTTTGACTTTAACTCAAAGTTAGGGAAAGCAACCGTCTCGCTGCCATGGAGCAAGGAAATGTCCAGCTTGATGGAACGGGATTTCGGTCCTGACTACGTAAAATATTTGCCCTTCCTTTGGCACAGCGGCCAAGAGCGCATGTCGAAAATCCGCTACACTTATATGAATCTGGTAAGCAAACTCTACGCAAAGAATTTCACCGCGCAAATCGGCGATTGGTGCAGGGAGCGAGGCGTTGAGTATATAGGGCACATACTCGAGGACAACAACGTCCATGCCCGGCTCGGCAGTGGCGCGGGGCACTTCTTCCGGGCGCTCGGCGGACAAGATATGTCCGGCCTGGATGTCGTGCTCTGGCAACTGAGACCCGGATTCGATGAGATCACGTCCAAAGGGCTCCTTCACGAGCTCGATTCGGAGTTTTTCAACTATGGCATGGCAAAGATGGCCGTCTCCCTTGCCCACATTGATCCCAAGAAGAAGGGGCGCACCATGGCCGAGGTCTTTGGCGCGTATGGTTGGGCGGAAGGGTTGAAATTGATGAAGTGGATGACCGACCACATGCTGGTCAGGGGCGTGAACCACTTCGTTCCTCACGCTTTCTCACCCAAGGAATACCCTGACCGGGACTGCCCGCCGCATCTGTATGCCAGAGGGAAAAATCCGCAATACCGGTACTACAAATACTTGAATCTATATACGAACCGCGTGAGCCATCTTCTGTCGGGCGGTACGCATGTGGCAACAGCCGCTGTTCTGTATCACGCCGAAGCGGAATGGTCCGGGGAATGCATGTATTTTCAAAAGCCGGTCAAAGAACTCATGAGAAATCAGATCGATTGCGATGTGCTTCCGTGCGATACGGTTGCAGGCGAAGCTGATGTAAGGGATGGAAAACTGATCATTCTTGGAGAGTCCTATGATTGCTTCATTGTCCCGTATAGCGAAGCGCTTCCGGGCAAAGTATTGTCCCGGCTCCATGATTTCGCGGAGAGAGGACTTCCTGTCTTCTTTATTGATCAGTTGCCACGCCGGACAAGTGATGAGGAATATAACCTGGGCTTGATTAACTGCCTTACCACGAATGCGAGGGTAGAGATCGTGCCGCTTGATCAACTCGCGAGGAGGCTCAAAGAATCCGGTTTTTTCGATATCCGGGTCAAAGACAGCCAGCCGTATTTGCGTTGCTATCACGTAAAACATTCGAGCATGGACGTCTTTATGTTCTTTAACGAACATCCGATCCGGGAGATCGACACGGAAGTTCATCTTCCGGTGGCAGGAAGGATTCTCATGTACGACGCTTATGACAATAAGCTCCTGGAATCGGACAGTTCGCCAGATGGGAGTGGATCGCTTCTTAGACTCCAACTGCTGCCTTCGCAATCCATTCTTGTTATTGCAGGTGAGGCGCTGGATGACCTTGAGGCTGAGAAACCGATGACAAACTTGAAGCCGCACATGTCCATTGATGGGCCTTGGGCGGTCGCTACGGCAACATCCGAACAATATCCCTCATTTACGCCTTATCGGGAGTTGGAGAAGCTGACGGATTTGAGCAGGCCTGAAATGCTGCCCAAGTTCTCCGGAACTTTCCGTTATGAGGCTGAATTTGACTGGCTGCAAGCACCGGTAAAACGCACCGTAATTGAGCTTGGCCAAGTCTTTGAAACAGCGGAGGTTTTCCTTAACGGTCAATCTGCTGGTGTACGTATTTCCGCCCCATATCGGTTTGACCTCAGCAGACTGATCCAAGCGGGCAAAAATAAGCTTTCGATTGAAGTAACAAATACGCTAGTGAAGGAGACGCCTGATGTCTTCTCTCGCTTTGCGCAAATGGAGCCAAGCGGTTTGCTGGGACCTGTCCGGTTGTTTTGTGAATAATAAAACAGTCAATAGTTGAAAGGAAGGAATTGATCATGTATCAATCTATTCGACCAGGACAAATTTGGCTGGATACGGAAGGCAAACGGGTTCAAGCCCACGGAGGATCCATCTTTTACGAGAACGATACCTTCTATTGGTATGGAGAGAACAAGGAGAAAACGACCCCCGACAGCGGGATCTGGCATTGGGGAGTTCGCTGCTACTCCTCGAAGGATCTGTACAATTGGAAGGATGAGGGGATTATCATCCCGCCTGTTGAGGACGATCCCGCATCTCCTCTCCATCCGTCCAGTTGTATGGATCGTCCGCATATTATCTTCAACAAAAAAACCGGGAAGTATGTGTGCTGGCTGAAAATAATGGAAAAAGACGGTGCACAAACTACGACGATCCTCACGGCGGATCGATTGCAGGGGCCATACGCCATTGTCAAAACCAAGTTTCGTCCCTTGGAAATGAACTTCGGTGATTTTGATCTGAACGTATCGCCTGAAGGCAAAGCTTATTGCTACTTTGATCGCGCTCATAGCGAATTAATATGTGCGGATCTGACTTCCGATTATACGGATTTAACTGGATATTATTCAACCCATTTCCCCAATCTCCACTCGCCTTATGTCCGTGAAGCGCCTGCTTACTTCTATCGCAAAGGCCTTCATTATCTGGTGACATCGGGAACGACAGGCTACTATCCGAATCCTTCGGAAATTGCATGTGCGAAAACCTATCACGGTCCTTTTGAAATTCTGGGCAACCCCCATGTGAACGATCCGACCAATACTTCTTTCCGCTCCCAGATTTCATCGGTATTTAAGCACCCGTTGAAGAAAGATCTCTATATCGCTTTGGCGGATCGCTGGATTACCGATGAAGAAGGTTTTATTCCTTACGAAGACATCAGGAATGCGTTCGACCGCATGTTCAATCCGGATCGAGCGGACGAACCTTTCCCTGAGACGCAGAGAAGACAGCCATATAATGCGGAAGAGAATACGTATAAAGCCGATTATGTATGGCTTCCGTTTCGCTTCGACGGGAAAATGGCTTATCTGGATTGGAAAGATGAATGGCGGATTGAAGATTACGAATAAGAAGCACCAGGTCAATCAGAAAGGCCAGCTATTCATAGACTAATGAGGAGGTACCCCATGCAAAAAAACCAGGATATTCAAATCAGAGATCCGTTTATCTTTCCGAATAAAAGGGATGGTAAATATTACATGTACGGAAGTGCTGATAAAAATATATGGACTGAAGGTGCAGGGTTTGATGTTTATGTGGGTGAAGACTGAAATCTTGGGAAGGACCGTATACCGTATTTAAACCAAATGAAGACTTCTATTCTGATCAACAATTTTGGGCTCCTGAGGTTTATGAGTACAGTGGAAGTTTCTACATGTTTGCGACCTTTCTAAGAGCCTATCCGAAAACCTCTGCACGGCGAAAACAAATCCAGGCACAGGCGAAATGGAGCAAGGCCTCGTAGTTCTCCACTTTCTTTTCCCAGCGAATGAGCAAGCGGCGAAACCGGTTCATCCAGGAGTGAGTCCGTTCGACCACCCAACGTCTGGCCCGGTATCCCGGAATCGCCGCTTTTTCTTCCTTCTCCTCGCCGCGCGAACGCAAATGAAGCACGTATCCCCACTCGGCTGCTTGTTCCCGGATGATCGGATAGTCGTAACCCTTATCCAGGCACAAATGTTGCGCGCTCTTTTCGTCCGGTTTCGGTCGCGGCGCAGGGGGTTCGGACAGCGTGGGCCCCAGCAATTTCATATCGTGACGATTCGCCCCGTCCACGACGACACCCAAGGGCATGCCGCGCCCATCGGTCCACAAACTCCGTTTGGTTCCACGCTTGCCGCGGTCCGTCGGGTTAGGTCCGGTTCCTTTTTCCCCCCAGCGGCGCCTTGGTCATAGCGCCGTCTACCGCTTGCCAGGTCCATTCGATTCCTTTGGTTTCGTCATACGCTTGCAATCCGGCTTCCCACATCCGTTTGAACACGCCTTGCCGCTGCCATTCCTGAAAGCGATCATGCACGGTGCTCGCGGCCCCCATTTGACGAGGACGGAACGCCCGGTAATTATTCCCATCGATGAAGAAAACGGCAAAATAACACTGGAACAAGTTGACTTTGACATTCCGGATTACATAAGGGATAAATCGGAGGGTCAATGGACGACTTTTGACGAGAATAGCAGACTGGGCGATTTGTTGTCCAACGAAGCGGCCGCCGACGTGCTGGAAAAGCATTTGCCAGGAATCTCGACGACGCCGGTAACCAAAATGGGAGAAGCCCTCACGCTCAAACAACTGGGCAACATTCCGCAAGCAAATTTGTCGAATGAGAAAATAATGGCGATCTTGACAGATATGGCCAGAATCAAGGGGTAGCCTAGGGCGGGAATATTTTGCTGAATTTGTTTCACAGCCTCAGGCCTGAGAGGTCACATTCGCGTAAGGGGAAATGCGAGGAATATGGCGTAAACAAGTCGTGAAAGCGCTATTCATGATGTCGTGAAAGTGCTAGTTGGCAACGAACTTGGCAGCTATACTGAGGCTGTACGAAAACACACCGATGGGGGATGAATATGAAAAAGAAATTAAAGTATGTATCGTTGTTGCTTGCAGTTGCGCTCTTGACAACAATGATTGCCGCATGTTCAAACAACAATAAAAACAACAGCAATGCTTCAAACGAAGCCAATACCGCGCAAGCAACCGAGAGTGCAGGGAATGCAACTTTGGACCCTTATGAAATTACCATGGCCTTGCCGATTTTCGGAGCGGTCCCGAAGGACTTGGCAGAGGTGGAAGCGGAGATCAACAAAATTTCGCAAGCGAAAATAAACGCCACCGTTCATATCCTTCCGATCAGTATCGGCGCTTATGGACAGCAAATGAATCTGATGTTTTCCGGCGGCGAGAAGTTGGATCTTGCCTTTTTGTTCGCCGGCGGAGGAATGTACAACTCGTCCGCGGTTTCCGGGAAATTGTTGTCGATCGACGATCTTCTGAAGAAACATGGACAAGGCATCATTCAAGCCGTTGGAGATCAATATGTGAATGTGCCGAAGATTAATGGGAAACTCTACGGTGTTCCGATTGTCGACTCCTACGCGAAAAATCTTACTTACTATATGCGCAAAGACCTTGTCGACAAGTATCACATTGACGTTGCATCGATCAAAACAATCGACGATGTGGAGAACGTACTAAAGACCATCAAGGAAAACGAGCCGAACATCACTCCGCTAGCCGTAACTCCTGGCGTTGTTCCTTTGGTAAAAAACTATGATGACTTGGGAGACCGTCTCGGTGTACTTCCTGATTATGACAATGGCCTGAAGGTCGTCAATTTGTTTGAGACCCAAAACTATGCCGATCAGCTGAGGCGGGCACACAACTGGTTCCAGGTCGGCTATATCAATAAAGATGCGGCGACAATGACGGGGCAACCTAAGGAGCTAATCAAGGCTGGCCGCGCGTTTAGCGCAATTTATCTTGGAAACCCAGGCCAGAAAGATGAATTGGAGGTTCAAACCGGCTATGAACTTGCAGCGGTAGAACTTTATCCTCCCCATGCAACGACCGGAGATGTCATGGTCGGATTGTGGACCATCGCCCAACATTCAGAAAACCCGGAGCGGGCTATGATGTTTCTTAATCTTATGTATTCGGATAAGGATATCGTTAACCTGCTGACGTGGGGCATCGAAGGGAAACACTATGTCAAAATTTCAGACACACAAGTTGATTTTCCGAAAGGCGTGGATTTAACAACCGTTGGCTACCTCATGAAAGACGTTGGTTGGATGATGGGAAATCAAAAGCTTGCTTATCTTCCGAAGACCGCCAACCCAGAGTTGTGGAAGCTCATGGATGAATTTGGGGCGCGTGCCATCCCGTCCAAGGCACTCGGCTTTGTATTCGACGAGGGGCCGGTCAAGAATGAAGCGGTTGCGCTAAGGAATGTATTGGAGCAATACGCTGCAGCTTTGGAAACCGGTACGGTGGATCCGGAAAAGAAACTGCTAGAATTCAACAACAAGCTCAAAGCTGCCGGAATCGATAAATATATTGCCGAAAAGCAGAAGCAACTGGATGCTTGGGCAGCTTCCAATCAATAGAAAGAAGGCTCTTGCTTGTGGCTGCAAACCGCCTCGCTGTCTCCTTCTCCAGAGGCAGGGGGTGGTTTTCCATACACAGTAATTCTATATAAATAATATCAGTGAGGATGAGGACTATGATCAGACAATCGTTTAATCATGGCTGGAACGTCGGACCGCATACGAGTTTTACAAATATGTTCCCGGGCCAACCGGAACCGGTAACGTTGCCCCATGACGCGATGATTACGAAGACAAGAGATCCAAAGGCGATAAGTTCGGAGAAGAAAGGATTTTACCCGGATGGAGCCTACGACTATACGAAAAAATTCTTTGTTCCCGCCGAGTACAAAGACAAGAGGGTCTTCTTCGAGTTCGAGGGCGTTTATGCAAATGCGATGGTTTATATTAATGACGATTTTGCCGGTCAACATCCGTACGGTTACAGCAACTTCTACATTAAGGCGGATCGGTTCCTGAAATATGGCGAGGAAAATGAGATCAAGGTTGTGACCAGGAGCTGGGATGATTCCCGTTGGTATACGGGAACCGGCATTTATCGCAACACCTGGATCATGATTGCAAATCCGGTTCATATTGCGCTGGATGGCGTAAAAATTACCACTCCGGATATTGCTCATGGACGTGCCATTGTGATGGTGGCCACAACAGTGGAAAACGAAGGGATGCACACGCATGTTACCAGTATTGTGACCGAGATCGTCGATGCAGACGGCAATATTGTCGCTTCCGATTCGGTACCGTATACTGCGTTCGCCGGAGAAAGCGCCACGGTGCGTCAGCGGTTGTATGTAAAAGAACCGAAGCTGTGGAATGTGGATTCTCCATATTTGTATACGTGCAGGAGCAAGGTTGTGGAAGGCGAGCATGTGCTGGATGAAAAAGAAGCAACGTTCGGAATCCGTTCCCTTTCCCTGGATGCCGTGGATGGATTGCGCATCAACGGAGAAGTGGTGAAACTTCGGGGCGCGTGTATTCATCATGACAATGGAGTCATCGGCGCCGCCGCGATCGATCGTGCCGAGGAGCGACGTGTTGAAATTTTAAAAGCGGCGGGATTCAATGCGATTCGCAGTTCGCACTATCCGATAAGCAAAGCTATGCTTCGTGCCTGCGACCGGTTGGGAATGTTGGTCGTCGACGAGGCGTTTGACATGTGGACGACGAACAAAACTCCTTATGATTACGCCTTGCATTTTCCCGTCTGGTGGGAAAAGGATATTGAGGCCATGGTTCACAAAGATTTCAATCACCCGAGTGTGATCATGTATTCCATCGGAAATGAAATTCCGGAGGTCGGGTCTGCAAACGGCGCGGCATGGGGACGAAAGCTGGCCGAGAAAATCCGCAGCATGGATCCCACCCGATTTGTCATGAATTCCGTGAATTGCATGCTCACGGTGATGAACAAATTAAGGGAAAGAGCCATGTCCCAAGCCAACATGGGCGGTAATTTCAACAATGTGCTGGGTGGAAGTGTCACCGATATGATGAAACTGATCAACAAGTCGGAAATGGTAACGGCAGCGACGGCTGAAACTTTTGCGACTGTGGATGTGGCGGGTTATAACTACGCGGACACCCGATATGAAATGGATAAGGAGCTTTTTCCAAACCGTGTGATTTGCGGCAGTGAAACATTCCCAAGGGACATCGCAAACAATTGGAAGCTGGTCAAGGAAAACGGGCATGTCATTGGTGATTTTACATGGACAGGCTGGGATTATTTGGGTGAGTCAGGCATCGGCAAGATCACCTACGAAGATGAAGCAAGTGGCGGGCAAGGATTTTTCGGCGAATATCCCTGGTTGACCGCTAATTGCGGAGATATTGACATTATCGGCCATCGTCGCCCTCAATCCTACTATCGTGAAATCGTATTCGGTTTTCGTAAAGAGCCCTACATTGCCGTCCAGCGTCCGGCCCGATACGGCAAAAAAGCCAATGTTTCTTCCTGGGGTTGGAGCGATGCCGTTTCCAGCTGGAGCTGGGAAGGATTCGAAGGCAAGCCTGTGAAAGTTGAGGTGTATTCCGGAGCGGATGAAGTCGAATTATTCGTAAATGGTGAATCGGCGGGCAAAGCCGGGGCAGGCGAGGCGAACGGGTATAAAGCGGAGTTTGAAACGATGTATGAGCCCGGTGAAATTGTAGCTGTGGCCTACACGAACGGTAAGGAAACTGGTCGAACCATATTGAAATCTGCCGGAATTACTTTGAACCTGAAGTGCGATGCGGATCGTGATGAAATCGAAGCGAATGACGGCGACTTGTCTTTCATTACCGTTTCTCTTGTTGATAACAATGGTATTTTAAGGCCTCTTGCAGATCGCGAAGTATCCGTCAAGGTGGAGGGCGCAGGCATCTTGCAAGGATTTGGAAGCGGAAATCCTAAACCTGAGAGAAATTTTTCCGCATCAACACAAAGGTCTTTCGACGGAAAAGCGCTTGCTGTCATTCGGCCAATCTCCAGCGGAATCATCCATGTGACGTTTGAAGCAGAAGGATGTGCGGCTCAGACCGTTCAAATCAAGGTTCGGTGACCGGAAACGGCAGGGCGATTCCAGTCAATCAGGTTTAGGCGCCACGTACTGACGAGCCGGGCTTAAAGATCCGGATTTCTATCTTTTTTGGAATGACAAGGAGGACACCGAATGTTGGAAGTATACTCACTGCGGACCGAGCATCTCAAAAATCCTTTGGGAATCGATGCAAAATGGCCTCGTTTCAGTTGGAAGATCCTCAGCGACAAAACGAATGTCTTCCAGCAAGCCTATCGGATACAGGCATCTTTGGACGTTAATTTTAGCGAACTGATCTGGGACAGCGGAAAAGTCGAATCGAATCAATCGTTGTACGTGCTATATGGCGGACCGGAATTGAAATCGATGGAACGGATCTGCTGGAGGGTCAAAGTTTGGAGCAATCATCAGGAGGAGTCGGCTTTCAGCGAGCCCGCTTATTTCGAAATGGGACTTCTCGACGCCACGGATTGGAAAGCCCGATGGATTGAGCCGGAGGGTGAGGTCGACCCGGACGCATACAAACCAGCGCCTTATCTTCGGAAAGAATTTTTCGTCAGAAAGGGACTTGTGTCCGCCAGGGCCTATATGACGGCCAAAGGGCTTTACCGCTTCTACTTAAACGGTGTAGAAGGTACGGATCATTTGTTTACACCCGGTTTTACTTCTTATTACAAACGTCTGCAATATCAGACGTACGATGTTACGGACTTGCTTCAGGAAGGCAAAAATGCGTGGGGCGTTATTCTGGGTGACGGGTGGTGGAGAGGCTCCAGCGGAACAGCAAATTTAAAAAATAATTTTGGGTACAAACTGGCTTTCCTTGGCCAACTGGTGCTCACTTATGAAGACGGAAGCCGTGACATCATTGTCAGCGACGGGTCCTTTAAAACATCTTACGGCCCTTTGTTGAAATCCGATATGAAGGCAGGTGAAATTTACGACGCCAGACTCGAGCTGGACGAGTGGAACAAAGCCGGTTATGACGATTGCGCCTGGAAGCTTGTGAAAGTAACGGACGACGGGTATGAAAACTTGATCGGTACTCGCAGTGTTCCGGTCAGACGGAAAGAACGCTTCAACCCCCAAATCCTGAAGACGCCGAATGGCGAAACCGTACTGGATTTCGGGCAAAATATTGCCGGTTGGGTCGAGATGAAGGTTCAAGGAAATGCCGGAACGGAAGTTATTCTGGTCCATGGGGAAGCTCTGGACAAACACGGCAACTTTACGCTGAATAATTTGGCATTTCAGGGAACACTTGAGGATTTCCAAGAGGCTCATTATATTTTGAAAGGCAGCGGCGTGGAAAGTTACAGCCCACACTTTGCGATTTTCGGCTTTCGTTATGTTTTGCTTAAAAATTATCCTGGGCCATTGAACCCGGAAAACTTTACGGCTGTCGCGATTTATTCCGATTTGGAAGAGACGGGCGCCTTCACCTGTTCGAATGCGATGATCAACAAACTGGTTTCCAATGCAAGGTGGAGCCAGAAAGGCAATTTCATGGACATTCCTACGGATTGTCCGACGCGCGAGAGGGCGGGCTGGACCGGCGATGCCCAGCTGTATTGCAAAACGGCGTTATATTTCATGGATGTTTATCCGTTCTTCGAAAAATGGATGGCGGATCTGGCCGCGGAACAATTCCCGACCGGATCGGTCGGCAGCATCGTTCCGAATGTGCTTGGTTTCCACAACAGGGAAGAATGGGAACGAATGTTGAAGAAGATTGACAACCCAACTTATAAAGCCTTGGCTGCAAGGCCGGGAAAAGCCGGTATTTGGGACGGATCCGCGGGCTGGGGCGATGCGGCTGTCATCATTCCCTGGACCATGTATCTCTGTTATGGAGACAGAACCATTCTGGAAAGGCAGTTCGATTCGGCAAAAGCTTGGGTAGACTACATGGATCACTGCGCCAAAAACGCGAATGAGCATTATCGGGATCACCCGGCGTACCATACCTATACGGACGGAGAATTGGATGCGAACTATATTTGGGATACGAAGTTTCATTGGGGCGAATGGCTGGAAGCTGATACAAGCCCCGAAGACTCCGGCGCCCCAGGAGATTTCTTTCAAACCCAAATGAAACTTTCCGACCCATTGGTTGCGACGGCGTATTATGCATATTCCACCCGGCTGCTTTCCGAGATGGCCGCCATCCTTGGGAAAAAGGAAGAAAAGACAAAATACCGGGAGCGGTTTGCCAAAATCAAGCGCGTTTATAACAAATACTTTATTCCGGAAGACGGTCGCATCCTGAATGACAGGCAGGCGCCAAATGTCCGAACGCTGGCCTTTGAATTGGCCGAGGAAGACAAAAAGCAGGCCGTTGCCGAACGGCTGGCAGAGCTGGTGAAGGAAAAGGACTATCACCTGAACACCGGGTTCCTTTCCACGCCTTTTATTCTTCACGTGCTGGCGGATCATGGATACACAGATATCGCTTTTCGGTTGCTGGAACAAGATACTTGTCCATCCTGGCTGTACGCCGTCCGCAAGGGAGCAACGACCATTTGGGAAAAGTGGGTGGGAGTAACACCCGACGGAGAATTGTCGGGGTCTCTCAACCATTACGCCTATGGAGCCGTATGCGACTTCCTGTTTGCAGGCGTTGCCGGCATTCGACCGGTGATTGAAAAACCGGGATACAAACATTTTGTCCTGAAACCCACCCCCGGAGGGACGTTGACCCGCGCTTCGGCAACGTTTGAATCCCCGTATGGCACGATTGTCTCGAGCTGGGAAAGGATGAACGCCGGTATGGTCTTTCGTTTCGAGGTCCCTGCGAATACGACGGCGACGGTCATGCTGCCGGGGAGCCCTGACGATTTCGAAAAAGTATGTAAGGAAGTTCCGAATGCTCAATTTGAAGAGGGGCGCATC
>Ga0310828_1000717_pt1 | contig 27786 bp, 19 predicted proteins | sample WT_ome_3_FD_202242 | JGI IMG/M metagenome (GOLD analysis project Ga0310828, IMG submission 202242) | Sorghum-adapted microbial communities enriched on wild type (WT) sorghum from Joint BioEnergy Institute, Emeryville, California, United... ... | reverse complement strand
AATCACCTTTGATCAGTTTGCTGCCCATTTCCAGAGTAGCGGTCTTCTTGTCGTCGGACCAGGTTACTTTGGAAACCGTAGCCGGGCTGGTGAAGAATTTAACGTCGAAAGTAACTTTCGTATCGTCAACTGCATTGTTGAATTTCACTTGCAGCTTCTTCGCACCTACGGCGCTGTACTCGGCGGTAGTTTCTTTTTGGTTTTGCTGTTGATACAGCTGGTAAGCCGCATAAGTGGACTCTACCAGGTCGGAACGCAGAGCCGGTTGAGTGTAGTCGGATTTCGCAGAGATCAGACCTGCTTTCAGAGCTGCACCCACATAGCCTTTCGCCCAATCGGATACTGTACCGCTTACGCCGTCAGTGGTTTGCTGCAGATCGAAGCCGCGGGCCAAAACCGTTGCCAGCTGCTCCAGCGTTACGTTGCCGGACGGATCGAAGATTCCATCCCATACGCCATCCATCAGGCCAGCTTTGGTTACTGCTTCAATGTAACCGGCTGCCCAGCCAGCGCCATCCAGGTCGGTATAGCTGCTGCCCGTTGCTTGCGGAAGTTCAAATACCAAGGAAAGAACTTTGGCGTATTGGGCACGGGTCATTTTTTGATCGAGACCCGGCACGTTTCCGTCAACGCCTTCGAAAATTCCTTTCTCATGAAGCGCGTCGTATTTAGCTTGAGTGTCCAGAGTCGCTTCTGCGCCGAACGCTACAGATGCGAACATCGAAACGGACATGGCCACGGAAAGAAGTGTGGATAAACTTTTCTTCATAACCTTTTTTTCTCCTCCTCGATTTCGTTGCGGTTTTTGAAAGTCATGAATAAATTCAGAGCTCGATTTCTTCATCGGCCGTTTCACCTCCTTCCAGAGCCCTGCAAAATTACTATAAGAAAACTCTGCGACAACTGCCACAGAAACTAGTAAACAAGACAATAGAGTTGTAGATATGCCGATACCACTTTAACATTATACAATGGTACCCAGGCAACGTAAAGAGTTTTATTGTGAAAAATATCCAACAACTCTTGCGTCGTCCCGCTTTCAACTAATTAAACGCTGGGTTTCAGGAAAAGTTGCGGCCGCTTCAAAAAAGTTTTGCGGCAATTCCTGGATCCTTCCGTGTTTCATCCGGTAATGACTACTGTACTGATTCGTATGTATATCACCCGTCCACGAATCTAAGTATACAATGAACCAGCTTTTCCGTCATCTCGTAGATTTTTCCACCATTGGTAAGCCCGTTCCAATTATCCGCCTTGGAACGGGAGGGAAGATTTCCGTCGCAAAACGGATTTTCACCCTCCCCACCGTCTCTTATTTCGGGATCTTCTTCTGCTGCTGCAGAATCCGCATGGCTACCGCGGCCGCTTCCGCCCGGGTGAAATTGGCCTTGGGATCAAACCGGAGTGTCGCCTGCTTCTGGCCCTCGAGCAGAATGTTCTCCCGGCCTTCGATAATCCCGGCCTTGGTCACAGCCTCGACCGCCGTGCGGGCATAGATGTTAATGCTGTCCGCATCGGTGAACAGCTTTTGCAGATTTTGCAGCGTTTTACTGTCGCTTGTGCTTAATTTCAAATCGGCCGCGCGGGCGATCATGACTGCCGCATCCTCGCGGGTAATGGACATATCAGGCAGAAACGCTGTTCCCATATTGCCGCTGGAAACCCCCCGGACAATGCCGGCCCGGGCCGCCGTTTCAATGTATTTGTAATCGTAGATCCCGCCGTTCAACGGATTCATGGTGTCGATGAAGGTGCGCTGGCCTTCATAATTTAACGGAATGTCAAACAGTTTGACCAGCAGCGTGGCAAATTCGCCGCGGCTGATTGGATCATTGGGCATAAAGGACGTTCCCGTCTTGTTCAGCATATACCCTTTGGAATACATCGTTTCCAGATCGTCGCGCGCCCAGGGATGATTGGTGACATCATTGAAGCTGCTGACCATGTACATGACCTGATAATAACCAAACGAATCGAAAGGGACGGTGATCGTATTGTTCCTGGTGTTTATCGTGCCGCCCATATTTTGCCAACGCCACTGCTTGGTGCCGGTGTAATCCTCGAAAAGTCCGAAGTGGTAAACCGTTACGTACCTCCAGGCCCCGTCGCGGATATTGGGATCGAATTTCAGGGTGAGCTGGCCCCGCTGGGAAGGCACCATGTTGTCTTTGGGTTCTCTTTTAAAGAAAACTTCTTTGTCGTAGGGCAATTTGCCGCTGCCTGTATAAAATTCCCTATAGCTGTTATCCCGCTCGATCATCCCCCCGTCGATCCAGATCAGATCGCTGGCCGGGCGAAAATTGGAGGGCGTCTGAAGAAGCTGCTTCCCCTGCGATATGTCATTCAAGATCGGATTCGGATTGTCGAATTGTCCATCCCATGTAGCCGGATGCTTGTATTTATCCACCCTGCCGTCGGAGGAGTCCGCTATTCCGAACAAAAGCTGCGCATCCGGTGTAATGAATTGCCGGACCGCCCCGGGGTCGTTGCGCAACAGGTTGGTTCCCTTGGGGAAATCGAGTTCTACCAAGCCGTCAAACACTTTCATCTTTGGGGCGATTCCCGCCTTATACTGGGCGCCCGCCACAGAAGTATTCGTGTTGTAGACGACAAAGCTGCCGTTGATTTTGTCCTGTCCGCGGACGACCGTAAATTTGATCGTATTCTTTCCGGGCTTGAGGCCATCAATGTCGGCGATATAATGCGTCTTGATATAGCCGTTCACGGTCACCTGCTGCGTCTGCGCCGGGATTTTCCCGAATACCACACTGTCCGCATTGTCGGCTTCCAGCTCCACGTGCACATAGTTTGCGTTAACCGTCGCCTGATCCTCGTTTTTATCGTTTTTTGCGAGCGACGGACTGATGATGATATACGGAAGAGGCTCCCGGGTCACGGTAATGGTTTTGCTGACGGTAATACCGAGCTCGTTGGTAAATACAAATTCGAAGACGGTATCGCCTTCTGAAGACAACGGAATCGTATTCGTAGTGAAGCTCCCGTTGTTGATACCGGACAACGAAATTGTCTCGACAGCCGGGAGACCGTTATCGGTCTTGCTCCGGCGTACAGTTACCGTCCCGCTCGTAGCGTTCGCCACCGACCCGTTGAAAGCGACATCGTATTCCTTGGTCACGTAGGAATCCGGTTTCGATCCCGGGATGTATTTCGGTGCCGCCTGGCTTTCCGCCGGCGCCAGACTCAAAATTTCCGGCACGCGCCGGGTAAACAAATAGACCTCGTAGGTCGACTGGCTGACCAGCCTCCCGTTCTGGTAAACCTCAAACCGGATCGTATTTTTTCCTTCCTCCAGCAGGGATGCCCCGCCGCCGTCCTTCAAGATATGCTGGAACGTCTTCTTGATCTGGTCGATCCCCTGAAGATCGTACGAAACCCCGTTCACCGCCACCTTGACGGCAAAAGGCCCTCCGGCGTTCACATCCCCGGGCATATTGATCAGCCGGCCAAAGACGCAGCTTCCTTCGCTGCCGCAGGCCAGATCGCTCGTTTCCTTCAGCACCATGCCATTATACATATTGTTCACGATGATGTAGGGTACCGTGGAGATGTTAATATCGTATCCCTTCCCGCCATCCGCGTTGGGATTGCCGGATGCATCGAGGGGAATAACCGATAGCGTCGTCCGGCCTCCCGGCAAATTGTCCAGGTCGAAGGCAAAGACCTGTGCGTCTCCTTCAGCCACCGGGCTATCCAGTGTCTGAAGCGTGGCGCCGTCCGCCTTCACCTCCACCTTGCTGGTATTTGCATCGGCATAAATTTTCAAATGAACCGGGAGTTCGCTAAATTCCACAATCCCGCTTTCGCTGAGGGTCAGTTCGGAGTCTCCCACCTGCTGACTCACATGATCGATATAGGGCATATTCGGCTTGACATAATTGAATGTAAACGAAGTCGACGGCTGATCGGAAGCATCCGCGACGTTGTAAAATTTGAAATTGACCAGCTGCACCTTGGCCGAATCCAGCATGTTGACATCCCGGGTCAGCCGGTAAACATTGTACCGGTCGGCTCTGGACCAGACAGGATCCGGGCTTCCGAGGGCCCCTCCCGCCAGATCATAGGTATACCTGTTTCCGCCGATGCTCACATCGACTTTGTTGTACTGCAAAGAGCCGTCCGATTGCAGATCGACCTTCAGCAAGGCTGTCAGCGTAACCTGATGATCCGCCGACTCGACAATTTTCGGGATGGCAATCAATTTTTCCGAATTGACCTCGGCTTGAAAGGCAAACGGCTTTCCATTGTCATAAATCAGATTTTTCTGGATCTGATAACTCTTCATTTCATTGGAGGCGATAATGGTCAGCGGGTTGTCTCCGGGTGTCAGACGGAAGTTCGTAGTCGTCCGGGTCTTGCTGATATCGTCGGCGAGAAAGAAGAATTGTCCCTGATTCAGGAAGGCAACCACGGGAGATGGATCTCCCAGCCGGTAGGCCAGTACCTCGGTCGCATTGCTCGCCTGCCCGGAAATCGTCACCGCGCTTGAATCGCCCGGATTGTCCGGATACATTTTCTGATCATCAAAGGGAGCGCCATTAATGGACAAATTCGCCAAATTGGTGGTCGGCGTAAACCGGATCCAGCCGGGAGCCGAGGAGACGGAGCTGGCTCCATCCAGCTTGACAACGATTTTATTGAGTCCTTCCGTCAGGTAGACGTTGCTGAAGGTTACTTCATGCTCCCCTGTTTTGCTGGCCAGATTGTTCTTCTCCACAACGGAGGAATTTGTGCTGACATTCGTGATCTCGTAATAAAGCCTGGAAATATCGGTATCGCTGATATTCTCAATCGATACGGACAGGGAAACCGGATTGTCCGTTACCCGGGGGACTTGATCGGCGGATTCGTCAGGCGTTGTTGTCGAAAGATAAAGACCGTTGATCACAATACGGGCGCCATCCGCATAGGCGGCAGCCGGCAATAGCCATCCGAACAGCAGGAAACCGATCAGAGTCAGGCTGATCCAACGTTGGCTTCGTTTCAATGCAGGTTCCTCCTCTTCTTTCTTGAACATGACGGAAAATGGAATCTTGGCCGGATTCCGTAATGTTTTTATCGGTTCCCCTGTGCGAAAAATGAAGGGAGCTCCCTGGAAAAAACGTTTCACCCGGGACGTGTCGGGTTGAATGCCGCTCTCCTGCGAAAGAGAGCCGGACGACAAAAAAACCCGGCAATCTGCCGGGTTCTAATCGAATCGAATCGGATAAGTCCTAATTTATTTGGATGTCCGCGATTTGGGCAAACGGCCCACGCGGAGCTTCTGGATCAGATGAAGCAAAGGCTTGCGGCTCTTGCTGATTATTCCGATAGCTTCCGCCCCTAATTCCATAATCAGCAGGATGACCGCAATCAATACGATGATGCCCCATGTCGCCGCTTGCGAGAGCACAATGGCGCAGATTCCGAAAAAGAAGGAAATTCCGTAGATGATCAGCACCGTGGTCCGGTGGCTGAAGCCCAGCTGCAGCAGGCAGTGGTGAAGATGGCTTTTATCTGCGGCGGAAATGGGCATTTTGTTCAACCAGCGCCGGATAATGGCGAAGAAGGTATCGGATAACGGCACGCCCAGAATCAGGACCGGCACCAGAAATGAGACAACCGTTGCCTGCTTGAATCCGAGAATCGACAAGGTAGCCAGGCTGAAGCCGAGAAAGAGCGCGCCCGAATCACCCATAAAAATTTTGGCGGGATGGAAATTATAGTACAGGAACCCGCTGATGCTTCCAAGCAGGATAGCGCATAGGATCGCTACGGTCACGTTCCCCATCATGAGCGCCATGACCAGCATGGTGGCGGTGGCGATTCCGGAAACCCCGGCCGACAGCCCATCCAAACCGTCGATCAGGTTGATCGCGTTCGTTACGCCGACAATCCACAAGATCGTTACAGGGATACTGAGCCATCCCATGATGCTCCAGGAGTCTCCGAAGGGAATGTTCACCAGATCGACCCTGAGCCCGAAGGCCACAACGACGCAGGCGGCAATGACTTGTCCCAGCAATTTGACCTTGGGTGACAGCTCAAACCGGTCATCCAGGGCGCCGACCAGAACGATGACCGCTCCTCCGACCAACAGACCGAGCGCGGCCCGGATATCGTATTCCTTCAAGGCGGGAGAAACTACAAAGTACGCGCCCACAAAGGCAATAAAAATACCCAGTCCTCCAAGTCTCGGCATGATCCGGGTATGTACCTTGCGGTAATTGGGGGCATCCACCGCGCCTACCCAATACGCAAATTTTTTGGCCAACGGGGTCAACAGCAGCGCCAACACGGCAGCCGCAGCAAACCCGATGATATCTAGAAGATACATGACGGTACACGACCTCTCTGCAATCTCAACCAGTCGAACAAATTATACTCTGCCCCCAAAGCAAATACCACTATGATATTTAAGCAAAAATGGACATTTCCATGAATTTTTCATCCTTGGGAAGAGGTTTTCCCGACCTTCTCTTTCTCACGTATCACTTTCCATGCGAATTTCGGGAGCACAAGCATCCTTTTATATCGTGAAGGCTCTTGCAGCAGCCGGTAAAACCATTCAAGCCTCAGTTTTTGGAAAAGAACCGGGGCGCGCCTCAGTTTTCCGGCCAGAATGTCGAAGCTTCCTCCGACGCCCATCATGACCGGAACTCCAAGCCTCGATTTGTACTTTCCGATCCATGGTTCCTGCTTGTCGGCGGAACGGGCGACGAGCAAAATGTCGGCGCCGGATTGCGAAACTTCCCGGACAACTTCCTCATCCTGTTCCTCCCGGAAATATCCGTCGCGCACTCCGGCAATTTCCAGCCGCGGATAAAGCTCACGAATGCGCTTCGCAGCCGTCTGGACAACCTCAGGCGCGGCTCCGAGGAGGTACACCTTCCATCCTTTGCGTTCGCCCACCCGGAACAGCTGATGCATAAGGTCGATTCCCGGCACCCGTTCCGCAACCGGCGTTCCCACATATTGCGCGGCCCAAACCAGCCCCGTGCCGTCAGGGACGATCAGCTCGGCTTTCTTCATCATGTCCATATACTCCGGATTTTCCAGGGCGGCCATGACCATGATCGGATTGGCCGTAATTACCTGGGATGGAGTCCGGGATTCAACCACCCTGGTCAAATGCTCCACCGTCTGCTGCATATTCATTTTGGAAACCGGAATTCCGTAAATGGATACGGTAGGTATCTTTGTCATCAATGCCTCACCTTTGATTATGGCATAAATCTTGCAGAATTCGCCTGGCCGGTTCATGGGCCTGCTGTTTCAGTCCGTCAATAACCCGCCGCTTGTCCGCCGCCCAGTTCCCGCCTTCCTCCAGAAGGCGGATGGCTTCGCGAACGACCCCGTCTATCTCGAAGTGTTCAGCCGTTGCGGCCGGTTTCATCTGCAGACGATTCAAAAAATGATCAATCTTCGGATCGTAGGAGATCCCGATCATGGGTACATACTGCGAAGCCGCATAGATCAGGGAATGCAGCCGCATGCCGATCAACAACCGGCAGGAGCCGACCTGCGCGAGCATATCCTGGGGATGGGTTATGCCGTCGACTACAGTGATGCGGCCGCCATCGGCGCCCATCTGTTCCATGACGTAGCGGGACGCTTCCGCATCTGCAGGAAGATGAAACGGCAGGAAACGGATTTCCGCGCCGGTGCGGGCCTGAATCTCTCTCAGGGCGGCCGCCAATCCCCGCAGTTCCGAACGGTCGGCTTGCCAGAAGCGGACAGCTGCGCCAACGACCGGATGGCCGCGTTCCGCTGCCGCTATTCCCCGATTACCCGGAGGCAGCCCCATAACCGGGTCCGGCACCACATGGACCTGTTCCGGAGGAAGCCCCATCCGCGCCAGCAGCGCCGCGGATTCTTCATCCCGAACGGAAATGTAGCGGCTGCGGCGGAATACGGAACGTATCCATGGATGGAAGAAGCTCCGCTGAACCGGACCTATGCCCTGTGAATAAATGAAGGTCGGTTTCCGCAGCCACTGGGCCAGCTTGAGAATTCCCAGATAGTAAGGAATCGAACCGAGTCCCGTCGCATCCTGCAGCAGGCTGCCGCCGCCGCTGATCAATCCGTCACAGCGGCGCAGCGTTGCGATCACTTCCCCCATCTTCATGCGGTTAACGGCCTCCACCCCGTAAGCCTCCGCCGTTTGTTCCGGTTGGGCGGACAGCACAACAGGCCTGACCGCGATCCCTAGCCGCTCCCCCTCTTCCCGCAGGGCGATCAGGATCGATTGCAGCACCGCTTCGTCTCCGCTGTTGGCAAAACCGTAATAACCCGACAGCGCTATTGTTCTCATATCGGTACCCACTTCCGCCATCCTCTCGATACAAGTTTCCAGCAGCCGATCAAGATCGCTCCAATCACGGCCCCGAAAATCACTCCGTAGGTGATCCGGATCAGCGAGATAATGACCGGGGTATGCAAATGCGCAAACGTGTCGACGATCGACAATTGCCCGATCACGCCGGCCAAAATCAGGTAAAGGGCATTTTTATACCGGACGGCTAAATAACCTCCCAGAACAAACAAAGGATGGGCAATTAAAAATTCCTTCGTGCGGGGGCGAACTTTGAGCGTGTCCTGCAGGAACGAACGAAAGTATTTTTCCAGGGAGGAAGCTTGTCCTTCATTGCCGGTGCGGGACAAGTAATACATAATTCCGGCCACGATCACGGCAGCGGAGACAACCCACAAGATATTGATGTTGGTGAGCAGCAGCCGGCGAACCTTCTGCCACCGTTCGGCAAGACTCGCTTCATGGTGAAAAAATAACAGATAAGCGGCAGCCAGCACGATCGGAACCAGATGAAGCGCGCTGACTCCCCGATATTGCTCAAGTACCAGAAAATAGGTGATGTTGTTCAGCAGTCCAATGATGAAAACCACTCCGATCAGCGACACCAGCGTCGTTCTGATCAGCAAGCCTATCGAATAAAGCACAGAAGGCGCGCGTCTGCCCGCCCATCCCCCGGCCGCCGTCCGGATAGCCAGAATAATCGCCAGTGTCGGCGCGCAGATCCCCACAGCCAGTGCCGTCAGCTGCCCGTAAACGCTGGACGACAGCACATACAGCCCCGCCGACCCCGCGAGACCGGCAACAAAGCAGAACAGCAGCAATTGGGGGAAGAAAGCGGCGATCGTCAAAGCGACCACAGCGACGCTGCTTGCAAACAGAATGGCTTTCGAGATTTTTTGCCACCCGGCATGGTAGACGACCATCGGTTTGGCCGGACCCAGGGTAAACCCGGCATGTTGAATCCGGTTCAGCGCCCCGTCGGGCCCGCTGAGCGAACGGTAGATCGAGTTCAGCGGATCGGTGTAAATTCCTTTATCCACATTCTTGTACGGCTTTGCGTTCAGGAATACCATTCGGATATTGCGATCGGTTACGGCCAGAACAAACCGGTCGGCGGCGGCCTGGATCAAGGATTGCAGGGAAGCTTCGTCGTTGCCGCCGTTCAGCTTCTCCCCGTCTTTTTCCGTAAAGGAGTGCAGACGGACCACATTATAATTTATTTCTTTGGCCAAAGTGGAGAATCCCTTCTGGGGTTCCTTCAGCATCTCGATGGATGCCAGACCGATGTGATATTTGTTCAGCAGCCGGCCCATTTCCAGGAGGTTCTTATTATTTTCCGAAGAATATCCGGGAACCTCCAGCCCGTCCACAATTATCCGGTTAACCCCAAGATCATGTAGGCTGGAAAGCAGCCGGTCCATGTCCTCCGCCGAAAAGGGCTGAACCCGGTTGGACAGCCGTACGACGAGATGAAAGCCTTTTTCCTTCAGCATCTGCATCGTAATCGGATCGGGATCCAACGGCTTCATGGAGGCCTCATCCACTCCCATTTCGATGATCAGCCCCTGCTGATTTTTGTAACTCCAAGGGCGGGTTTTGACGCCCAATCTTGCAAAACCCCGCTCAATGATGGGCTGAAGCCTGGGCTGGGCATCCTTTTCCGAAAACAAAATATAAGTGAAGTTTTCGTTAGGGGAAATCGGACTTTGCGTCAACGCCATCGCCTCGTGGGAGGAGAATACTTCGATTCGCCGGCTCAGTTTCAATTCGTTCAACGTGCTTTCATAGACGGCCAGCGCATGGATCCCGGATGCTTTCATTTTTTCCAGCTGGTTGTCCACGAATTGTCTGGGGTTTGTTTTGAAATCGGAGATTTCCAGTAAATCGCGGTAATCGAACACAAATTCGACCTGATGGGCCGTCCGCTCCGTCTTGATCCGTTCGTAAACGACAGGCAAGGTGGCCAGAACACCCAGAATCACAAGCCACCAGATCCATTTCAGGCTTCTTCGGTTCCAATTGAGGTACGTGCGAATCAATATGTCCACTCCCTATTTGTCCAATCTCGGATCAAAGCCTCTTCAGGCCGGCTGTCCGCCCGAAGAGGCCGGCGCATCTGGCACATCCTATTCCTGCAGCTTGGCCATCACGTGCCCGACCAGTTTCTGCAGCCGGGAATCGGCCTGTTTCCCGCTTGTTCCTTTTACGCCAAAATAAATTTTCAGTTTGGGTTCCGTTCCGGACGGCCTCATGCAGAACCAGGAATGATCCTCCAATTTATATTTGAGCACGTTCTCCTTTGGAAGACCGCGGATTCCCAGGGAATAATCCTCAACCTCGCTGATGGCGATGCCCGCTGCTTCCTTCGGCGGATGGGTGCGCCATTGTTCCATGATCTGGCGAATTTTTTCCAGTCCTTCCCTGCCCTTAAGCGTCAGGGACTTCAGTTGTTCCCGATAATACCCGTATTCGCGGTAAAGTTCTTCGAGCACGTCCAGCAAAGTTTTGCCTTGCGTTTTATAGTAAGCGGCCGCTTCGCAAATGAGCATGGAAGCCAATACGGCGTCCTTGTCCCTGCAGTAGTTGCCGGCCAAATATCCGTAGCTTTCTTCGTACCCGAATACAAAGGTACGGCCGCCTTCCCGCTCGAATTGCGTCATTTTCTCCCCGATATATTTGAAGCCGGTCAGCGTATCCATGGTTTCCATCCCGAAGCTCCGGGCGATCGCCGCGCCCATCTCGCTGGTAACGATCGTCTTGATCACTACGCCGTGACCGGGAAGCCTGTCTTGCTCCTTCAGGCTGCTCAGCAAATAATAAACAAGCAGAGCCCCGGTCTGATTGCCGGTCAAGATTTCGTACGTTCCATCTTTGCCGCGAACGACGGCTCCCATGCGGTCGCAGTCAGGATCTGTGCCTATGAGCAATTCGGCTTGATCGGATTTGGCCATCTCCAGCGCCAGCGTAAAGGCTTCCCGTTCTTCGGGATTGGGCGATTTGACCGTTGAAAATTGCGGATCGGGTAATTCCTGCTCCGGAACGACCCGGACATCGGTAAAGCCGATTTGCCTCAAGGCTTCACGAACCGGCAGGTTGCCTGCCCCATGCAAGGGAGTGTAGGTAACGCGAAGCGGCCTGCTCAAGCTGCGAACAATCCCGGGACGGGGGCTGACCGACGTCACGGCCTGGATAAACCTGCGATCGATCTCCTCGCCGATCCAGTGAAGCAAACCGGCGCCTTCCGCTTCCTCGCGGGATATTTTCCGGATGTCACGGAACGATCCGATCTTCCCGATATACCGGGTTACCCGCTCCGCTTCATCCGGAACGAGTTGGCCTCCGTCGGCCCCGTAAACCTTGTAGCCATTATATTCCGGCGGATTGTGGCTTGCCGTGATGACAACCCCGGCCGCCGCCTTCAATTCTCTTACCGTAAAGGAAAGCTCCGGCGTAGGCCGAAGGGTTTCAAACAGGTAAGCCCGGATCCCGTTGCCCGCAAAGACAAGGGCAGCCTCCAGGGCAAATTCCGAAGATTTATGCCGGGAGTCGTAGGCAATCGCGATGGAAGCCCCGGCTTTGCCATGCGACAGCACGTATTCGGCCAGCCCCTGCGAAGCCTTGCCGACGGTATAACGGTTCATCCGGTTCGTTCCGGCGCCGATGACCCCGCGCAATCCTCCGGTCCCAAATTCCAGATCCCGATAAAACCTGTCCTCGATTTCTTTGGGCTGATCGGCAATGGCCTCCAGCTCCTCGCGAAGCTCCGGATCGAGCCGGGGATCTTCCAGCCATTCTTTGTATCTTTGGGTTGCATCTTTACCCATGGTCATCCTTATATCCCTCCGAATCAAAAATGATCTTCTGATCAGCTTTCCGCAGGAGAAGACAAGGCAAACATCAATTCACCTTCGGCAACTACCCGCTCTCCTACCCTGGCTACGCCGCGGCCTTTACCGACACTTCCCTTCAGCCGGGTAATCTCAAGCTCCAGGGTTAAGGTATCCCCCGGAACGACCTGTCCGCGAAAGCGAAAGTTGTCGATTCCCGCGAAAAACGCCAGTTTTCCGCGGTTGGCCTCCACTTTGAGAATCGCGGCCGCCCCCACTTGCGCCAAGGCTTCAACGATCAGCACCCCCGGCATGACGGGGTAGCCGGGAAAGTGGCCGGCAAAGAAAGGTTCATTCATCGTGACATTTTTGATACCGATAGCGCGCACTCCCTCTTCCACTTCGAGAATGCGGTCCACCAGCAGGAAAGGAGGCCTGTGGGGAATGATTTCCTGAATTTGTCCAATTTCCAGCATCGGATGTGCTCCTTTCGTTACCGAATCGTATAATTTTCACGAAATAATCTTACACTAGAAATGTCCCTTCATGACCTGCAGGAATGAAGGTTGATATAAGGGAGTGTATGAATCGGACAACGCCTGTCGCTATCCGATGCATGCACTCTTTTTATGAAGCCAGGGTATCGTTGATGGATTTGAATTTGAAGATGTAAATGATGGATGTAATAAAAGAAAACGCGATAACAAACCAGAGATAGCCGATAGCAAACGGAAATTCGAAGATAATGAACAAAATGGCCAAGTAATACAAAACTGTTGTCAGCTTGCCCATCACATTGGCGGGCACTGTCCTTTTCCCGCGAAAATGAAAAAAAGCCGCCCCCGCAATCATGCCCAGGTCCCGGATAAACATGGCCGCCGCAGCTTCCCAGGGGATCATCCCGGAAATCATGAGGGAAAGAACAACGGCAATCATCATGGTTTTGTCAGCCAAAGGATCCAGCATAATGCCCGTCTGGGTCACAAGCCCCCGGCTCCGGGCCAGGTAGCCGTCAAGGATATCTGTTGCCCCGGCAAGAATAAGGATCAGAAATGCCGCTTGATGATGTCCGGAGAAGAAAATCCACACGAATAAAGGAATAAGAAAAAATCGGCATAGGGTCAGAATATTAGGCAGATTCAATCATGCTTCTCTCCCTCCGCACTCATCGTTCATCCCTACAATTATACCTTTGTTGATTTAAAAATAAAACTCCCGGAAAACGGGAGCCTGGCAGTTCAAATCTTCAGGTTTTGGCAAAAATCAAATCAAACATGTGTTTCCATGGCCCTGCGGTGAATACTTCGTAAAGCGGACGCCCCCCAAAGTAGGCGTAGCCGGCGGCCAGCCCGGCAATTAGTCCGATCAGGCATAAAAGCGGGATGCGGAGCGCCTTCAGGATCCGCAATGCGATCTTCCAGCCTCCGACCTTTCGCGCCGGTTTCTTCTTGGATTCTGACATCGTTGATCCGTCCATTTATCCGCGAAGATTGTTGGCGAGTTCCATCATGGTATCCGAAGACTGAATCGCCCGCGAATTCAATTGGTAGGCCCGCTGCACGACGAGAAGATCGGACATTTCATCCGCAAGGTTCACGTTGGATTGCTCCAAATAGCCTTGTTTGATTTCCACGTTCTGTCCCGGTTCCGGCACGCCGCCCGCATTCAAAATCGTGCTGGCCTGATTCAGCGGAATGCCGGTCCGGCCGGTCAGCCGGAACAAGTTGCTTCCCGCCTGCTCGAGCAGCTGCGGGTTGAAGAACCGGACCAGTTTGATGTGTCCCGAGACCTCCGGGGCGCTGCCGGGTGCCGAATCGTCATAAGCCAGAACGGTGCCGTCAGGGCGCACCTGAATGCGGCGGCCTGCCGGAACCGTGATCGGCTCGTCATTCACGCCCCTGACCGGATATCCTTCCTTCGTCGTCAGTTCCAGACGGTCCGGATTACCCGGTATGACCGACCATTGAAACGATCCGTCTCGCGTCCAGCGGAGCTCTTCTCCCGGGTTTCCGCTGGCATCCGTACCCGGGACCGCCACTTCAAACAATGCGTCCCCATCAATGGCGAAGTCCTGCGGGTTTCCGGTTTCCCGGAGCTCGCCCGGATCCATGCGAAGTTGCAACTGGCTAATTCGGGCTCCCCATCCCGTATCCAGTCCGGGCGGAGTCAACCGGCCTTGTCGCTGAAAGCCGCCGGGCTGCCGCTGGATGCTGGTTAAAATATCCTGGAAACTGGCCTCCCTGCGCTTGAAGCCCGTCGTGTTGATATTTGCAATATTGTTGGAAATGACATCCAGCTTCTGCTGCAGGCCCTGCAGCGAAACCATGGAATTGATCAGCGAGTGATTCATGAAGATCCCATCCCTTTCGGTTAGACTCTGCCGACTTCATTGACCGCTTTATCCAGGCTTTTGTCATAAAACTGGATGACTTTCTGGTTTGCCTCGTAGGCCCGAAGTGCCGCCGTCATATCCACCATCGACTGGGCGGGGTCGACATTGGAACGTTCAATATAGCCCTGGCGAATCTGTACCTGGCCACCCGGATTGACCGGGGCCGTATTGACCGGGTCATCCGGATTGACACGGTAGAGCCCATTTCCCTCCCGTACAAGCTTGTACGGGTTGTCCACCCGGGTAATCAGCAGGCCGAGGGGCTGACCGGCGGCATCTCTCAGGGCTTGTCCGCCCGGACGGACCAATATGCCGTCGTCCTGTATTCGCACTTGATTCCAAATTTCTCCCGTCAAAGGGTCGCGAAGGCTCAACGGCTGCCCGTCTGTGCCCAGTACAAGGTCTCCCCCGCCGGTTACCATCCGCCCCAGGGAATCGAGGGTGAATTTACCGTCACGGGTATATTTGCGTTCGCCGTTTCCATCGACTACCGTAAAGAAGGCCTGCGGTTGGAAGGTTACCTCTCCGGTCGGCGCGACAGACTTGCCGGTTGCATCGAACGCCACGCCTTCCACCTGGATATCGGAAACAAGCGCAAAATCATACGGATTCGATGTTTCCTGCAGGTCGCCCTGCCGAAATACCGGCACATTCTCTTCCGCATACACACCGGTATTCAGGTAACCGATCGGTTCTGCGTTCTTCCCCTCCGCAGTTCCCCGTACCCGGGAAATCAGAAGTTCCGCGAAGGAACGCTCCGGAGTACGGATCTGCTTGTAACCCGGGGTGTTCAGATTCGCGATGTTATTGGTGACCGCATCGTGTCTCCGCTGCTCGGATATCATGCCCGCAGCGGCGGTATACAATCCTCTTAACATCAAGCTCCCCCCTTGGATCTAGATCAGTTTTTTCCTGCTTACCTTGTCTAGGTTATCCAGCATGATTCCGGTCCCTTTCACCACACAATGCATGGGGTCTTCGGCGATCAGCACCGGAACCTTGAGCTCCTCCGCAAGCAATTGATCGAGTCCGTGCAGCAGGGCACCGCCGCCGGTCAAAATTACGCCGCGGTCAATGATATCGGCCGACAATTCGGGAGGCGTCCGCTCGAGTACCGATTTGGCCGCGGCGACAATGGAGGATACCGGCTCCCACAGGGCTTCCCTGATTTCGAAGGAATCGATGGTAACGGTGAGCGGCAGCCCGCTGACCATATCCCGGCCGCGGATATCCATCGATTCTTTCGCACCGCTGGGATTGACGGTGCCGATCCTTACCTTGATATCTTCCGCCGTTCGTTCTCCAATCATCAGCTTGTACTTGTTTTTGATATGCCGGGTGATTGCCACGTCGAACTTGTCCCCGGCAACCTTAATAGAAGAGGCGGTTACGACATCGCCCATGGATAACACCGCTACGTCTGTCGTTCCCCCGCCAATATCAACGACCATGTTGCCACTGGGCTGGAAGATATCCATTCCAGCTCCAATGGCAGCCGCTTTCGGTTCTTCCTCCAAAAACACTTCACGGGCGCCGCTGCGTTCAGCCGCTTCGCGAATGGCCTTCTGTTCCACAGAGGTTATATTCGTCGGGGCGCAGATCAGGATCCGCGGATGGCTGTACCACCGTTTCCCGCCAATTTTATTAATAAAGTAGCTCAGCATGGCTTCCGTAATCTCGAAATCGGCTATAACCCCGTCTCTCAGCGGGCGAATCGCCACGATATTGCCGGGTGTGCGTCCGACCATCTTCCTTGCTTCTTCCCCAACCGCAAGCACCCGCTTCGAATCATTCTCAATGGCAACGACTGAGGGCTCATCCAGCACGACTCCTCTGCCCTTGACATGAATCAGCACATTCGCCGTGCCCAAATCGATTCCGATATCTTTACTGATCATTCCTGTAAAATCCTCCCTAGCCCCAGCCGTTCGTCCGTTCCAAAAAATGGACACAACTTCCCAAAGTCCAATATACCACTACTACATTTCGATAGAAAAGGGCAAAATCCTTTTTTTATCCATTTTTTTTGACATTGTTTCGACATGATCACGCGGGAGGGAGGATCAAAGTCTAGCCTTTTGCCGAGATCAGCTGATCGGGAGACGATTTGTGGCGTGTTTTTTTGTACTTGATTTTCGTCGCTTCTCCTCCCCTCAGGTGACGGATGGACTTATGATATTCCAGAATATGTTTTACCTGGTTGGCCAGATCCGGATTGATCTCGGGCAATCGTTCCGTAAGATCCTTGTGCACCGTGCTTTTGGAAACACCAAATTCCTTGGCAATTGTGCGAACCGTATGCTTTGTTTCCACAATGCATCGGCCGATTTTGACGGTTCGCTCCTTGATGTAATCGTGCACTCCCCTCGCCTCCCTACTCGAGATAGTTTGGTACATTATATGAGGGGAGAACCTAGATATTCTTTGTTTCCAAGCCTGACAAGCTAATTTGCACAATTTTCCTCCTTTTTTCGGCGTCTATGTGTACTCCGGGAAGAAAAAACAGGAGCTGAGCGCTCCTGTAATCAAGTGAATTTTTCACATGGCTTGGCATTACAAAGTATTACTTATGGTCGCCTAGGAATTGTTCCGGGTTGACCGGGCTGCCGTTCTGCCGGACTTCGAAGTGAAGGTGAACGCCTTCATCCTTCTCCAGTTCGTTGCGTCCGGCTTTGGCGATCACGTCGCCCTGCTTCACTTCAGCGTCTTTGGTTACGGTTACGTCCGACAAGCTTTGGTAGACGGTTACCAATCCGTCACTGGAGGTAATCTCCACGAGATTTCCAACTACCGGATTTTTGTCGACGGCCGTCACCTTGCCGCTTAGTGCGGCAACAACGTCGAATTCCGTATTATCCTGCTTGGCCAAATCAATGCCGACGTGCGGGGTGAACGTATCGCCGTATTCCACCAGCGCTGCCTGCTTCTCTTCATTAGTAGCCGCTGTATCAAAGAAATTGAGGCTCACGTCGACAGCGTTCCGGTCCTTGACCGGCCACTGCATCGTTTCCTGGCTGGCATTAACGGCTACAGCTTTGGTGCCGGGGTCGGTTGTGGTCTGTCCGGCCTTGCCGGCATCCAGTCCTGCGGTTTCTTCGGACAGCTTCTTGGTGCCCGCATCCTGGTAGACCCACATTAAGGTTAAGATAATTACTGCCGCAGCCATGTAAGTTGCAGGAAATACCCATTTTTTGGCCAGCAGCCTTTTCCATGTGAAAGATTGGACACCTTGCGTCCCTTCGATCGATTTGGACGCTTCTTCTTTTTTCTGAATCTCTTTTTGCTCACTCATCTGAACATCACCTCAGTAACCATTGTTGCCACATCCTATGGTTTTATACTTGAAGGCGATGCCCGATTGCTATTTTTTTAGAGCTTCTCTTTCTTTTGAAAGCAGGGCGCCCGCGCGGGTCAATTCGATTCCGGTATAATAGTATTTGACGATTTCTTCCGCCTTTTTGCCTTCCTTGGCCATTCCTTCGGCGCCCCACTGGCTCATCCCTACGCCGTGTCCGTAGCCATAGGTGGTGATCTCAAGCTGATCGCCTTTCCAGTGCCACTCAAATTGCGAGGAATTCAGTCCCAGCTTCTCCCGTACCTCCCTTCCGGTAAAGATGTGATGGCCGATGGAAATTTCTTTGATCCGGTGGCCGGCCGTACGGCTCAATACCTGGATGGCACTGGCTCCGGAAACCGACTGGGAGATGGTGCCCACCCCAAGTTTTTTGCGCAGTTCGCCCAAACTGAAAGTCACGGTTTCCTTATACCGCGGTGAAAGCTTGCTGTCCCAGGGACTGGGCACGCTTCGCAGATAAGGCTCGTATTCGCCCCAATAGTCCTCGGAATTTTCGGTATATCCGTTGCTGGTGGAAAAGAAGGTGGCGTTGATCGGCTTCCCCGCATAGGTAAGAACATAATCTTGCGTTTCCGCCACCGCCTGATTCAATTTTTTCATGTTGGCGGCATATTCCGGCCCGGGCCATTTCTTCTTCAATTCCTCATCGCCAAGGTAGGCCTGGTGAACAACCGTATCGGTCACGATCGCATCTTTCACCGGAACATTGCTCGAATCTCCGTCCAGCAGACGCTTGACCAGATACGTTCTTGCGGCCAGCGCCTGCGCCTTGAGGGCTTCCAATTCAAAATCGATCGGCATTTCCGCAGCCAATACCCCGCGCACATAATCTTCCAGAGTAATGGTATCGACATGGTTTTCCTTGGTCATGAAAATCGGAACCATGACGCTTTGGGTTGCCGGCACGTCTTCTGCGGAACCGGATTTCGCTGAACCCGAAACGGGAACCGTTTCGTTTGCGGGAACGGGGATTCTCTTGACGATGAACCCGGGGATTAGCATGAGCAGCAGCAAAAGCGCGGCCGTTCCCGTCGCGGCCGTCAAAATCCATTTCCTGCGCAAAACCATCGTCTCTACCTCCTTCCGAAACGCCTTCCGTCACTCTCGCAAATGGGAGATATAGACATCTTATGAGATTGGAAGAAATGCTAGAACCTAAGCACGGCAAATGAAAAACAGGCCTGCGGATTTCGGCCTGTTTTGATTTGACGATGATTTTGCTGCGAATAAAGCGCATGCTCTTTCCGCATTTAGGCCCAGGTCGGCTGAACGGCGGGAAACAAACTGCGCTCCTGCTCTTCCTGGAGCTTGGTTTCGGGATCCTTTCTTTCAATATCGGCGCCGGCCCGTGCCAGCTTGGAAACAATTTCGACGTATCCCCTGTCGATGTGGTGAACCCCGATGATTTCCGTTTCACCTTCTGCGGCAAGGGCGGCGAGGATGAGGGCGGCGCCGGCGCGAAGATCCGTCGCACAGACTTTGGCTCCCTGTAAGCGGGCAGAGCCTTGAATGATCGCGGAACGGCCCTCCACCCGAATCTGGGCATTCATTTTGTTAAACTGTTCGACATGCATGAAACGGTTTTCGAAAACCGTCTCCGTGACAATGCTGGTTCCTTCGGCGGTAAGCAGCAAAGCCATCATTTGCGACTGCATATCTGTGGGAAACCCGGGATAGGGCAATGTTTTCACATCCACGGCAGTAAGGGTTCCCCGGCTCGCATCCACGCGGATCCCCGTCTCTTCGACGTCTACCGTCACTCCCATTTCCTGAAGCTTGGAGATCACCGGCCGCAGATGATCGGCAATGGCTCCCTCTATGTACAGATCGCTGCGGGTAATGGCCGCAGCCACCATATATGTACCGGCTTCAATGCGGTCCGGGATGACTGTATGCATGGCGCCCTGCATTCGATCGACCCCATCAATTCGGATCATGCCTGTTCCGGCCCCGCGAATTTTGGCCCCCATCGCATTCAAATAGTTGGCCAAATCGACAATCTCCGGTTCCTTGGCGGCATTCTCGATGATCGTCGTGCCTTCCGCCAAGGCAGCTGCCATCATAATATTTTCGGTAGCTCCAACACTGGCCACATCCAAATAGATTTTCGCACCGCGGAGTCTTCCCTGTACTCTGGCTTCAATGAAACCCTGCCCAAATTCAATATTGGCCCCCATCGCCTCGAAACCTTTCAGATGCTGATCGATCGGGCGGGTGCCGATGGCGCATCCGCCCGGCAGGGAAATTCTTGCCGTTCCGCAGCGCGCAAGCAGTGGACCCATGACCAAAAAGGAAGCCCGCATTTTTCGCACAAGTTCGTAAGACGGTTCACAGGTGCGAATTTTTGCGGCATCAATGTGGATGGTTTCATTTTTATATAAAATACGCAACCCAATACTTTCCAGCACCCCGATCAGCGTCAGGACATCATCCAAGGGCGGCGCTTCATGAATGACGCTTTTGCCTTCAGCTCCCAATATCGAGGCAGCAATGATCGGAAGAACGGCGTTCTTGGCGCCCTGAATCCGGATTCTTCCGGATAATCGCTTGCCACCGCGGACGATTATTTTGTTCATCTGGATCCCTCCGCGTTTCGGATTTCTGCAAACCCCCCGGGTAGTGTACCATGGAGTTTTTACGCCGGCAACCGGCAATATTCAGATCGGAACATTTGTCAGAACCTATACCTCTATATTGTTCGCAAGCACTTCCCGATTTCGAACCGTTGTAATATCCATTCTTGACATTTCCCGCCGTTGTTATTCGGGCGGCTGTGTCAAAACATGTCCTTCAATGTCTTTAAAGAAGATAAAGTGACGGACCAGGCAAAGTAATCCATCACAAATTTCGCCGTCTGATAGCCGATCGCCACCGCCAATAGAAGTTGAAGAAGCTTGCTTTGCGGACTTTTCGGCCGTTTGACAAACAAATCGAACCGGAATTCCTGCAGAGCCCACCAGGACATCCAGATGCAGAGAATGACGGTTGCAATGGAAATCAACCCGCCAAACCCTAACGGAATCTGAAGGTCATTCGGTAATGTCATGCTTCTCTTCCCCTTTCAAGTGTCCCCGGTCTTCAAGGTTTCCTGAACATCCGGGCCCGGCGCGATGAATCGAACCGGCAGGAACCAGCTGTTTAACGTTTCAGCATAAGGCTCACGACATGGATAAATTCGGCACGGGTAGTATTTTTATCGGGACGAAACGTACCGTCCGCATAGCCGTCAATCCAACCGGACTCCTTCAATGCGGCGAGCTCTCCGGCGGCCCAATCCTGCAGGGGGACATCGGCAAACGGGCTGTTCTGCGGGAACGCCGGCAGGAGATTCAGGGATCTGGCCAGCAAAACCGCCATTTCCCTTCGGGTCAGATAACTTCCGGGACGGAACGAGCCGTCGGGATACCCGTCCATTACGCCCTCTTGAACCACCCTGGACACATCTCCATAAGACCAATGCCCTGGGGGAAGATCGGAAAAATTGACTCCTTTTCCGGACGGAAGCTTCAATGCCCTAGCCAGAAGCGCCGCGGCTTGTTCCCGCGTGATCAGTTCATCGGGCCGAAAATACAAGTCGCCGTAACCTTCCACAATTCCTTCACTACTCATCCGCAGGATATCGTTCATGGCCCAATGGCCAAAGATGTCCGCGTATCCCCCAACCACCGGGTCTGCTTGAAATCCGATGATGTATCGCAAATTGGGCAATGTTTCATTGGCAAATAACCGAATGTAGTATGTCCCCTCTTCCAACGTCCGATCGATGTCCATATCCTCGGATTCGGGTTGATTCACTTTTCGCGCCAACTCGTTGATGTATTGGTCCAGGATGACCAGTGAAATTTGCTGGTTCCGGGTCATGCTGTTCAAGCGTATGCGGACCAGGCTTTTCTTTTCGATCTCCAGGGTGAACCAATCTTCATCGCCCTGTTCGTTCAAAACCCCTTCGATGGTTGCATCGGAAGTGATCGGAGTTGCCTCGTAAGGCTTATCGTTCGGTTCGTTCGGATCCGTCATAGCTTCCACGTAATCCAGTTCCAGAGTATACTGCCCCCACACCGGATAAACATACTCCGGGGCGTTTGCAATCCGGATATAATATTCCCCGGGCAATATATCCAGGATGGGAGACTCCTCGTCTTTACCGTCGCCGTTTCGGTCCACCGTTATCGGTTTCTCGCCTTTTCGCTGGATCGTCAGAACCGGATCCATCCGTGCAGAATCGACGCCAAGGTGAAGGCGAAGCTTACCCGCAGTACTGGCCGGGAACAAAAACCAGTCTTCGTCGTTCTCATGATCGAAAGTGCCCTGAATTTGCTGGCTCTTTGCAGGAAGTACATAACTCTTGTACGATTTATCGTTATCTTCAAAAGGATCGGGGCCGATTGTCGGTTGGGTAATTATTTCGTAATCAAGCACACCATCCGCGGGCATATGCTCCGCATCGATTTGCAGATAGCTTCTCCCTACCGGAAGAGGCAGATCTATTCCCTGTTCCAATCCTTCCTGGTACACGGTTGGAGTTTGTCCGCCCTTTGGCTCAAAAGTCAGACGCAGATCCCCGGAACCCGATAATGGCTTGACTTGAACATGCAAAGATCCCGCATACGGGGAATCCACCCAAAACCAGTCCTGGTCTCCGCTCCCCGATATTTCTGCTGTCACCGCTTTACTGAGCTGGAGTACTTTGGCTTCAGCTTTGCTGTTATTGGGCTCGTCCATCCCCTCCTCATAATCGGCGGCTATAGCCCGGTCCGCACGCAACAGTCCGTACCCGGTGTGCGGGTCCCACCCCGGCTCCCCCAAATCCTCTGCCGTCTGTTTCAACAGATTGCGGATCTGGTAAGGTTTCATTTCCGGATGCTGACCCCAGACGAGGGCCGCAACCGCAGCCGCCTGGGGAGCAGCCATGGAGGTCCCGTCCTTGTATTCGTATCCTCCGTTTTTCGCAGTCGTAAACACTTCCATCGGGGCTACCAGATCAAGCTCCGGACCAAAGTTCGACCGATCGTCCGCCTGTTTATCGGGAGTCATGCCGCCTACTGCAAGCACCGTCGGGTAAGCGGCAGGGTATTTTACCGCACTGCCTTCATTCCCGGTGGCTGCCACCAGAAGTACCCCGTGGTCCTCGGCATATTGCACAATCTCACTCATATAAGGGGTATACTTGTTCAGGCCCAGAGACAAGACTACGATTTTGGCGCCATGGTCTACCGCATAGCGGATTCCTTCCCCCAGTTTGGCTTCGCTTCCTGTGCCGTCCGCCTCCAATGCTTTTATCGGCATGATCCGGGCATTCCATAACAGTCCGGATACCCCTTTGTCGTTATTGCCGGAAGCGGCAAGGATTCCGGCGATATTGGTTCCGTGTCCGTTATCGTCCTGTGGAGGAAGCTGCGGATTCAACAAATTGACTCCATCCACCAGATTCGCTTTCAATTCGGAATGATTCAAATCGATTCCCGTATCGACAACAGCAATAACGATCGACGTGTTGCCGCGGGCTTCGTCCCATGCTTCTTCGGCATGAATTTGTTTAAGGTAGCTTTGCTTGACCAAAAAAGGATCGTTGGGGGTCATTGCCACGCGGAAACGATGGTTGGCTTGAAAAAACTGTACATCACCCGATGACTTCCATCGGTTGAGCCATTCCCGGACATTCTCCCCGGCAGCCGGCCGCGCCACGATCGTGCCCAAATCACTGTTCCGGTCGAGAATCCGGCTTTCGCGAAGAAAGGCGGGGTCCACGGAAGTCTTCCATTTGACAATCCAGGAGCCGGTTTCTGCGCGGGATGCCGCAGGGGAAACCCCTTTTTCCGGTGGTGCCGGAGGGCTGTCGGACAAGAAAAGCAAAAGCAGAAGGGAAAGTCCCAACCATAGACAGGGAACGGTTTTTTTCATTTTCTCTGGTTCCTTTGCGGGAATAATCAGGAAATCGTACCAATCTATTTTATTCTATTTCTTCTTGACCCCGAGTTCAAGTCCGGTCCAAAAACTACCATTTCCTCCGCACAAGTTTCTTCCTGCCTTCTGTTTCCCATGGCAAGCGGCGGGAATTAGCCATGACAAATTTCGTTGCGTTTTGGCAACTCATCCGACTTCCCCTGCCTCCAATCCGGTTCATGTGCCTTGACCTGTACGTTTTCCTCCGGTTTCCCTCCGATTCGGCCTCATGGCCGACACCCTTGCCTTTGGCGAATGGCGGGCACACACCAGCCCCCATTCCGGATACCACCGTAGAGATGACCCCCCCCTGCCGGGCTAATAAAAAAAGCCTCTCCACCTCCGTGGAAAGGCTTCAGCCCTGTCCGGGCAGTTAAGGCTGAATAAACAAGTCCTGGTTCAACGAAAAAATATTCTCGATCCCATTCATGACAAGATGAGGGAAGAGTCCCAACAACACCGTAACAATCGCGCTCAGCCAGATCGTCACACCGAGCGGCACACCGATTTTTACGGCGGTATCTCCCGCGCGCATGAACATCTGCCGGATGATCCCGAAATAATAGTAGAAAGAGACGACGCTGGTTAGTATCATAATCGCGGCAACTGCATAGTATTTGGCGCCCAACGTGGCCAAAATGATATACAGCTTCCCGATAAATCCGCCGGTCAGCGGAAGGCCGGCCAATGAAAGCAGGAGGATCACCATCGCCACGGCCGTATAGGGAGCCCGGTAATAGAGTCCGGCGAAGACACCGATGTCTTCCCGGCCGGATGCCTTTTCCACCGCCTGAAAGACGGCGAAGGCTCCGATATTCATAAATAAGTAGGCAATAAGGTAGAACGCGAACTCCGTAAAATTGGAAAAATGTACGACCGACAATTGCGTTCCGATCGGCACCAGCAAATACCCGGAATTGGCGATCCCCGAGAAAGCCAGCATGCGTTTCATATTTTGCTGCTTCAATGCGGCAAAATTCCCCGCGATCATGGCAGCCGCGGCAACGAACAGAATGGCCAGAAATCCATCGTGATGCAGGGAACTGGAAAGAATATCACCGATTCCAAAAACCCCGTACATGACACGAAACAGGATGGCGAATGCCGCCGCCTTCGATACCACTGCCAAAAAGGCCGTTACCGGCGTCGGCGCACCCTGGTACACGTCCGGGGCCCAGGTGTGAAAAGGAAATGCGGCCACCTTAAACCCGAATCCGGCCAGCAGCAGGAAGAACGTCATGTAGGCCATGACCCGGAAGGTATCCAGGTTCTGCCCCAGCATCTCGTTGATGACGGCGATATTGGTGGAACCGGTCATTCCGTACAGGAAAGACATGCCGTAAAGTATCGTGGCCGAGGAGACGCCGCCCAGCACCAAATATTTGAAGGATCCTTCATTGGAGTTCAGGCTGGTTTTCCTGAAGCCCGCCAAAATATATGAAGTAATGCTAAGAAGTTCAAGTCCTACATACAGAGTGATCAAATCACCTGAAGATGCCATCATCATGCCGCCAACGGTCGCCGGCAGAAGAAGATAGTAATATTCCCCTTTGTGCGGAATTTCGTTCTCTTTCACCGATCCCAAACTCATCAGCACGACAAGTCCGGCTCCGGTAAGGAGAATGAGTTTGAGCAAATTGGCGAAATCGTCAATGCGGTAGCTCTGTTCCAGCAATTCGACCGTTGACGCCGGATTCAGCTGCCGGATTATCCAGACTGCGGATAAGATGACGCTGACGAGTGCCAGCCATCCGAGCAGATTCCGGTTCGTCCGCTTGGGCAGGACCAGGTCCAGGATGGACAGCACAACGGCTGCGACGACCAGTGTCAATTCCGGCGCAAGATATCCGAGGTCGCTGAATTGAAGACGAAGCTGTTCCATTGGTCTACCCTCCCATCTTCGTATTCAGATTTTGCATTAGAAGGTCGAAGCCGGAAACCGTCTGTTCCAACGGATGACTCAGAATGCCCGGATAAATGCCAAGCAAAACAATGAACGCCGTCAAGGCAATCATCGGTACCGCTTCGATCAGGCGGGCATCGCGTATCGGCTTGAGCCGGTCCGGCGTGGGACCGAACGTCATCTTCAGGACCCCTCTAAGCACATAAGCGGCCGCCAGGATAATGCCCAGTGTCCCGACAATCGTGATTGCCCTGGCTGAAGAGAACAAGCCGAGAAAGGCCAGAAATTCACTGATAAACCCGGACAACCCGGGCAATCCCAGGGAAGCCATTCCGGCCACCAGCAGAATCCCGCTTAGGAAGGGCATGGGTCTGGCCAGTCCACCCAGCCGGCCCAGTACCGTTGTTCCTGTCCGCTCGTACAGACTGCCGACGATCAGGAACAGCAGGGCGGAGATTAATCCGTGGGATACCATTTGGAAGACCGCTCCTTCCAGGCCGATGGAGTTGAAGGCAGCCAGCCCCAACAGTACAATGCCCATATGACTGATACTGGAATAGGCCAGTACCAGCTTGAAATCGTTCTGAACGAACGCCAGTACCGCACCATAGAGAATATTGATCACGCCCAGAATCGCCAGCGCCGTTGCCCATTCCCTCGCCTCGGCGGGGAAAAGCAAAATCCCGAAGCGGATCAGTCCGTAGGCGCCCATTTTCAACAAAATCCCCGAGTGGATCATGACGATCGAAGGAGACGCCTCCGTATGCACTTTCAGCATCCATGTGTGAAACGGAAAGATCGGGAGTTTAATGCCGAAAGCGACGAGCAGCAGAAAGAACAACCCCCATTTAGCAGAAGAACTCAGATAGAAGGGGTTCATCTGCTGGCCTTCCGGTTGGAGATTGACCAGAGCGGAAGAATCGTGAAACAGATTATTCATGATGACATTCAAATCTCCGCTGTATGTCACGGAAAGTCCGCCGTCCGCCGATGTCTGGGTTAAGCCCGCCGTCGTGACAATCACGAAAAAGGCAATCAGCATGAGCGCCGAACCAATGCCGTTATAGATTAAATATTTCATCGCCGCCCGTTCCCGTTCTTCGTATCCCCAGATGCCGACCAGGAAATAAACGGGGAAAAGGGTGGCTTCGAAGAACAGAAAGAACAGGAACAGATCCCGGGCCATGAAGACTCCGAACATGCCGATTTCCAGGAGCAGAAACAGAATGTAATAGGATTTCCAGCGTTTTTTGATGTGAACGGAAGCCAGTGCCGCCATTGTACTAATCAGAGCGGTCAGAAACACCAGCGGCAAAGATAACCCATCCACCGCCAGATGGTAAGCAAAATCGTAGGAAAACGAAGTCACCTGCTGATCCAGGGCCTCGTGATTCAAAGCCAGATGGATCCATTTCGCCTGCTCGGTATATTCAGATCCGGCAGGTCTGTGCAAATAATCGGCGTACAACCAGGCGGACAGAATCAGCGGAATGACCGTCGCAGCCATTCCCGCGATTTTCAATTCCCGACCCCGATCCGCCGGAATGAACAGAAGCACGAGTATACCAAGCAGCGGGGAAAATAGGATTATGGATAGAAGCGGAATATTACCCAGCATAGATGAGCCTCCCCCCTACAAACAGGACAGCCAGAACGACGAGACCAAGCAGCGTCACCAGCCCGTAGGTTTGAATATTGCCATTCTGCAGGCCGAGTCCAAGCCGGCCGACTCCAAATCCGGCTTTGGCAAAGAGCCGCACGATTCCATCCACGACCCCATCGTCGAGGAGGTGGAGGAGGTTGCCTAATCCCCTCAGAGGTTTAACAATCATCGCCTCATACAATTCATCCACATAATATTTGCGGTTCAGCACTTGATGAATTGCGGGCAATTTCTTTTGCAGCGGATCGGCACCGGTGAACGTTTTCCCGTACAGGAGCCAACCGGCCCCAATCCCGGCCAGTCCGGCCACCGTAGACAAAATCATGACAACGAAGCTTGCTTTCTCTTCCGCAGGTTGCCCTGTCAGCCATGTGCCAAGCCAAGGATTGAAC